>Ga0073936_10000023_pt1 | contig 179228 bp, 132 predicted proteins | sample AliMusrvi5mmetaG_FD_87041 | JGI IMG/M metagenome (GOLD analysis project Ga0073936, IMG submission 87041) | Freshwater lake bacterial and archeal communities from Alinen Mustajarvi, Finland, to study Microbial Dark Matter (Phase II) - Alinen... | ecosystem: Environmental > Aquatic > Freshwater... | reverse complement strand
TTCTTCTTTCAAGACCTCCATCACAACACGGACTTTAAAATCGGAACTGTAGCGTTTTCTCATAGCTAGATTCTAACTTATTTTTGCAGAAAATATTGTCTAGAATACTGGGTCCATTATATTGAGTTTGTGAAATGCTTAGAAACCTGTAATCAAGTCCTTGCCCTAGAATCCACTGGTTTTGCTCAAAGAACGATTGCCATTGATTTTCATTCCAGTCCTCATCTCCCAAGTGTGTATTAAATACATCTACCGCAATGCATCTTGTTTCATGAATCTTCTGTAAACCTCTTATCATTAGGGCTCTTGGTTTACATTCTGAGAGTATATCAAATACATCATCTTCTCGTGCATTTATCATTGGCAGCAACAAGCTCAATACGAGTGCATCTGGATCATCGACTGCAACAAAAGACTGCGTCCCATATTGAACACCTTGATTACCAACTGAATAATAATCAGAAAGAGCATCATATAAAATTTTGGTTTGCTGAGTATTAAGCGCTAATTGTATTTCTTCTCCTGCACGTAAGGAACTCAACCGAAATGAATCAGCATCTTGCCATTCGCCATCACTTGTTTTACGTTGGTGCTTGATGGTGATTTTTACCATAGAATCTGGATTTTCAGGATTATTTACGATTTCAGTCTTGAGTATGCGTCGAGTTGTCTGTGTTGTATCTAACACGACATCATCTACAACAACTGCTGAATTCGTTGATGTGCTCTGTGTTGTAATAGCCTTATATTCACCTGATTCCATCTATTCATCCATCCTTACATTCAAGTTGGAAACATCAACCTCACCTGAAATCAACTTCGGTAGAAGCATATCTCGTGATTGTCGAAGATTCTGACTTTTCATAGAAAGCAACTGAACCTGTCGGAATAATGGTTCTGCATATTTTCTAAAACACTCAATGATATAAACAGGTGGGTGAGGGAAGATATAGTTGTCAAAGCACCCTTCCTTTACTCGCTGCCGTCCGGATGCACCTGTCATGCTTTTTATGGCATTGTCTCTAAAGCTATCTGACCGTGCAAGCATATAAACAAATTCAGGACAAAGTGTTTTTGAGCGAAGCACTATGAACTCAGTAGAACCGATAGCCACTGGATGTTCGGGAGTAAGAAACTGAACAAATCCAGTCTTTCCATTTTCCAGGCATGGGGTTATTCGAGCAAATAGAGTATCACCATTTATGAACTTGGAACCGCTATTGCCTGTGCGGCATTCAAACCCGTTGATTAGCATAGAATTGTTGGACAAATATTGCATTGTCACGAATGGTTTAATAGAATCCTTAGCCGCTTTTGTTGTTGGGTTTATATGAATGGCTTCAGGAACTGTCTTCACTTCCCATCCCTCCGGTATCATCCCCATTTCGGACTCAATCATCTTGACTTTCTCGTGACCGGGGAAGCGGAAGTTGACGAACCACTCTCTGTATATCGTCTGCGCCATCTCTTCGAGAATTTTTATCCGGCGGGTGTTGTTCTCGATCAGGTCATCATAAGCCGAAAGGATAGCAGTATTTTGTGCTGAGTGGACAAAGAAGGTAATAATAATGGTATCCTGCAAATAATATCCTGGTTAAGAGATGCCATTGTTGCTCCATGGGAGCATTGATTAGACATCCATTGCGCGTGAAATGCCGTTAAAAATAAATAAGAGACAAATTGTGCATCAATGGTTGGTGTTAAGAACCTAAGTCTTAGACAATCTGATCCTTGGAACCAATTCCTATTACATTCTCTTATGAATGCATGTCGTTCTACGGCCCCTTTGCGTCCAAATACAATATCTTTGGGCTCTAATAGATGACCAGATAAACGACTAACAGTATCATCCGAAATATATTCCAAATTCTCTGGTCGGATATTACCAAAGCCAATATTCCGTACGTTTATCACAGGTGTTCCGGAATCAACATAATCACTGGCATGGAGTTGTGTGCCAAATGGACCAGTCTTGAGAGCTGCTTCACCTCTAGATACAAGATCACCCACGGTGCATTTGGAGCAATCCTTTAACATTGCAGAGTCCCTTCCAACAACTTAGCCACATTCTCCGCAATCCGTTCTTCCAACTCTCTTGCTTCCAGATTCAGAGTCTCCAATTCCTCATTCAACTCCTCAAGCTTCTCAGCAAAGACAAAATCATCAGCGGGTCTGTCTGCTACTCCAACGTACCTACCGGGGTTCAGACTCCATCCCTGCGCTTCGATGTCCGAGACAGATGCTACCTTGCACAATCCTGGAACATCGATATACTTGCCCTCAGGGAACTGTTCAGCTAGCATTTCTGCACTGTCATGCAGGTTATCCGGTTCCTCTCCCCTGTAGAGCCTTGCGATGTTACCGATAAATTCCATCTGTTGGTTTGTGAATTCTCGGTGGGCACGGTCTACCTGGGCGAATATATGCCTGGCATCTATGAAGAGAACCTTATCTTTGCGATCCGAGTTCCTCTTGCCTTTATCGAAGAACCAGAGAGTGCATGGTAGGGTAACTGTATAGAAGAAATTGGAACCGATGGCTATCATTACATCGACTGTCCTGTCCTCTATGATCTGTCTACGGATCTCCATCTCGCTGCCTCTGGCATCCGCAGCGGAGTTAGCCATTACAAAGCCTGAGCGTCCACTGGCATTAAGGGCGCTGTAGAACTCCTGGATCCAGATATAGTTAGCATTATCTGTGTTAGGTATCCCGAATGGATAGCGAGGATCGTCCTTGATCTTCTCTTTGTCCACACCATTAACATTAAATGGTGGATTGGCCATAACAAAGTCGAACCTGCCCCGGCAGTCGTGGATGTTTTCATAGTAGGTGTTGGTCTGCCTGATATCTCCGGAGAGTCCATGGACTGCAAGGTTCATGCGGCACAGCCTGACTGTCTCAGCAACCTTCTCCTGACCATATACCATGATCTCGCTGCTGGGATTGCCTTTCCGGGACTCAACAAACCGGGCGCTCTGCACAAACATACCACCTGATCCACATGCAGGATCGAGTATCCGGCCATGGAAAGGCTCTATCACTTCAACAATCAGCCGGACAAGTGAAGGAGGAGTAAAGAACTCACCGCCACGCTGCCCCTCAGCCATAGCAAACTTACCGAGGAAATACTCGTATATTTTCCCGAATACATCACCCTGAGAGTCCATCTCAATCTGGGAGAAGGTCTTTAACAGCGATACCAGTATGTCATTATCCAGCCGATCATAGGATGTGGGCAGAACACCGCTCAGCTCCTCATTATCGGCTTCAATTGCTTTCATAGCGTTATTTACAGCTTTACCGATATTCTCAGCCTCAGGGAGATTCAGGAGTCCACCATACCGTGCACCTTCGCTTAAATAAAGCACACCACTGGCCTGATAGTCAGCCTTACCAATACTCCTCCTGCTGCTGGTTCCGAAAGTCTGCATACTCTTTTGAGCTTCAGCAAACTTGTGATCAGCATACCGAAGGAATATAAGCCCCAGCACCGGAATCGCATACTCGGACGATTTGAGCTTAGAGTTAGCCCGCATATTGTCAGCAGCATCCCAAAGATGCTTCTCAAGTTCACCAGTGTTATTAACAGCCAAAATAATGTCTCCTCGGAAGTAATGCAGGAGCGAGAATTGCAGGAAGTAAAAAGAGGAAGCGAAATACTATGTTTCCACAGACATTTCCGCAAATCTGCGTTCAAGGTTAATGTTTCACTTACAGACGTGAATTCCCTTCTTTTTATGGTTCTATTGGAGCTTGGGATTTGGTATCCGGCTCCTTGCTGGTAGTCAATGGATTGCTCCCGGTTCACCACACTTTTCAGCAGGCATTCCAAACGGAATGAGCTTTAGGCGTGTACGCAATGGTCTCTAGGATGGCCATAGCGATATATAGTAGTTGTTCAGGAATGATTTGTCGTTCCGGCGACCCTAAACCTCGTGGTGGTCATCGCAGGAGCGTTTTTGTGTTCGAGCTAGCTGAATATTCGTGCTGTAGTAATGGTGAATAGACTGGTATGGAGTCATCTATCTGACTATTGTGAACTAGGAAGGACTCACGAAATCTGTAAACAAGATTATCTGGGAGCAACCCGCTTAACTTGCTAGATCGGAAATATAAAACTATTGATTCTGAAGTCCTAGACAGACCCACTGGAATCTTGAGTTTATCGCAAACGAGTGATGGTCTATGCAATCATCCCCTTCATCCATCCTCATAAACCTGATAAATGCCTTATTGCAAAAAAATGTTATCAAACCCATTGACAAGCATATAAATAGCATGTATACTCTGCCATGACATCTAGCATACATAGTATACTAGTGTGAAGCAATGATGTGATTGTGCATCGACATTGCTATATCAGCTAATCGGAGGTTATGAATGAAAGGTTCTACACTATTTTCTCTTACAACAACTAAGTCTGTGATCCTGATGGTTGCGGTAATCACCACTACAAGTATGGCTGCAAAACAAGTGCGTTCCGATGTTTTATCATCAACAAAGTGGCAACTTTCCGGACTTATGCAGGGGAGAGCGAGTTATTCGGATGGTACTACTGGTTCAACTGGAGTATCCGATGATCTTTCTGTCAGACGTGCAGAATTATCAGTCCTGGCAACAGTAGATGAGCATACTTCAGCATGCGTGACACTGGAATGCGCAACATCGACCTTTCTCCTTGAAGGATTTGCGCAATATAAATGGACAAATGAAAAAGTCAGGCTTGGACTGAATGCTGTCCCGTTTGGTTATGAGAATCCATTGGGTTCAAGTAAACTCATCACCCTCGAACGCAGTCAGGTAACCCAGATTCTTCTCGAACCAAAGATGCAGTTTGATCGTGGCCTGTTTTATTACACCAGTGTTGGAAATGCAAATCTAGGAATCGGTCTGGTAAATGGTGCATCAGTTACCACGGGTAACGATGGAAATCGTAAGAAAAACACAGTAGCTCGAATCGGGTACGCACTGAAAGACGGAGAGATAGGCGCTTCGGTATATGATGGTTCAGACGATGTGACCAATGCGACTATGAATCGCAAAGGCTTCGATCTTTATTTTGGGGTGCAATCTACAACACTCATTGGAGAATATATAGAAGGTAAGGATGGTATGATTAAGTCCAAAGGCGGTTACCTGACCATTGCCTACCGCAAATCCGACAGTGAAATCCAGATATTTGGACGATATGATCAGTTTGATCCTGATACAAACCAGTCTACCGATAATTTCAAAAGATTTACTTGTGGAGTCAATCGCTATCTAAACGACTATACAAAGTTCACGCTGCAGTATGAGAACATCGATGATAAACTCTCTCCTGGCCTAAATGGTAAGTTCTCAACTCAATTGCAGGTTAGTTTCTAAAAAAATAAAGAATTATCAGCAATTCGCTTGCATCAACTAGTATACATGATATACTAGATGACATAGCATACCCTCGGAGGTTATTCAATGTTTGCACGAGATAAGGACATTACAGCATACGCTGGAGAACTGATAGGTACATTCATCCTTGTATTCTTCGGCATTGGTTCAGTGCATGTTGCCAGCCTGACGGACTGTGGCGCTGGACTTCTTCATGTAGCAGCGGTATGGGGAATGGGAGTGTGTGTTGCTATTATGGTTACCGGTCCTATGAGTGGAGCCCATCTCAATCCTGCTATTACACTGGCATTTTTCAAGAACGGTGATATGCCTGGCAGAAGAGTCCTTCCTTACATCATTGCACAATTCCTCGGTGCATTTCTGGCTGCAGTAGCGATTTATGGCATTTTCTCAGGAATGATCTCTCAGTTTGAATCTGCACACCATATCGTTCGTGGAATGGCCGGAAGCAACCTCAGTGGATCAATGTATGGTGAATATTTCCCTAATCCTGGAATGGCTAAAGATGGCATGACAGTTGGATTAGTCCAGGCAATGATAGCAGAGGCTGTTGGTACGATGCTTTTAGCAATAGCGATTTTCTCAATCGTTCGCTCTAGCAAACTAGGCAGTGTCAGTTCAACCGCGATCCCTGTGCTCATAGGTCTATCACTCACTACAATTATCTTCATAATTGCACCTCTCACACAAGCCGGTTTGAATCCAGCCAGAGACTTTGCTCCAAGGATTTTTGCGATTTTCGCAGGTTGGGGAAAAGAAGCGTTTTCTGTATCTCCGTTAGCCAGCATATTGGTGTATATTTTGGCACCATGCATCGGATCAATAACCGGACAGAGTATCTTCAGAGCTGTGACTAACGCAATTGAGAAGAATGAATCAGTTCCAGCATCTGAGATAGCATAGCAAATTGAGATAACTAAAAGATAACAAGTTCACAGTATCCAATCTTTGAAATATTAGATCAAACACTTTTTTGGGAGGAAATAAATGCGAGAATTAATATTAGTTGGCGGATTTCTTGGAGCGGGCAAGACTACTCTTCTATATGGAGCTGCAAAGAACCTTGCAGAGCGTGGTAAAAAAGTTGCCCTTATTACCAATGACCAAGCCCCGGATTTGGTTGATACTGAATTGCTCAGAAAAGGTGGATTAGAAGTCGGTGAGATAGCAGGTGGCTGCTTCTGCTGCAGGTTTGATCAGTTGATCGATACCTCGGACAAACTCATTGAAAGCCAGAATCCTGATGTTATTATTGGAGAACCGGTCGGCAGCTGCACTGATCTCTCTGCTACAGTTCTTCAGCCTATAAAAGACCTTCATGCAGATAGATTCCATCTTGCACCATTCAGTGTGTTAACGGATCCAATCAAACTCGTAGAAGTTCTGCATCCTGATAGGGGCACTACTATACACCCAAGCGCAGCCTATATATATCAGAAACAACTTGAAGAGGCTGACTACATAGTTATAAGCAAAATCGATACCCTCAATCCGGCACAGCTTGCATCACTCAAGAGCGAAGTCGCTGCTTCATTCCCGTTGGCGAAGGTAATGGCCGTCTCTTCAGAGACTGGCGAAGGAATAGATGCATGGCTGGATGAGATGCTTGCCGGACAGACAGCCGGAACCCACATCATTGAGATAGATTATGATATCTATGCTGAAGGTGAAGCTATCCTTGGATGGCTCAACTGTACAGCCCAACTGACCAGTACTGTGGATGTAGATTGGAAAACATTGTCTCAGAATATTATTGATGACTTACACAATGTTTTCAAAGAGAAAAAGGCAGACATTGCACATCTCAAACTGATCGTGTCCTGTCTCTGTGGTGAAAACGTGCTAGCTAATGTAACCAACTTGAATGGTGACTCAAAACTACGCGGAGAACTGACTAGTACCGCAAGAAGCGCTCATCTGACGATAAACGCCAGAGTAGAGATGACTCCGGAAGTGCTTCAGGCTATAGTCGAAAAGACACTCAAAACGAGTATCCCAGCAAACATCGAAGTTGAAATGGAAGATATGGTAAGTCTGAGCCCAGGCCGCCCAACTCCTACACATAGATACAAAGAGATAGTTAATGTGTGATTACTTGCTTAGTATAGGTTTATCATTAATAATCCAGAGGTAATATCGATGAATTGCTATGTATGTAATAAACAAGGCAGAGAAACACCTGCGGTGGCTATCTGTATAGTCTGCGGTATGGCATTATGCGCAGAGCATTTAGTTCGAGAAGAAATGCCGGTATGGCGAGATGTTCAGATGGGTATGGGTTCAACACATATGAAACTGCCCGAAACATTACCTCGCATAGTGTGTGCTGAATGCCACCATGCACTGAATCAAAAATAGCTAACTACTGACAAGCCGGAATCTGATGGGGAACCAGAATATTCCGGCTCTACGTTTATGTTCGAAGGGCTTAGCTAAGAGATTGGATGTATAATATTACGACCAGGCAATAGATTGGATTTCACTGTCAGAGAAGAGCGGTGGATTATTACCCATTACAGGATGTTCTCAGTCTGATTGCTTCTCACGAATCTCCCTTTCTATTACTGATAGTCTGGATTGAATATTGGCCCAAACATCCGTAACCACAGAAATCACCAACCAATATTCGGTCCTTATGCAACTTCAATCTACCCTTAGCTGGAAGAGACTTTTGGCAGTTAAGGCATTTTTTTGTTTTGTTCTTGGATTCAGCGATCATTTCCTCAAGATCTCTTGTTCCAAGTTTTTCATTAATGGATCTATCCATCCAATAGATTCGGTCATCGTGTGCCTTTACATTGGCCAGGATTCTGTAATGACTCCATTTTAATCTTGTGTCGCGCATGTTCCTATCAGGGAACGCCCGGGAAACCCACACATAAACACCAAGAGATCTGTGATTATCTCCGACTTCCCCAGCTAATGATTCTAGAATTGTATCCTCGCTTGTAGGGGTTCCTGAACTATTAATTGACTTTATATACTCGATGGCCATATCACCTTTTATCCACTGCTCATCATCTTTTATAGCGCTTTCCTTTGGCCAAGACAGTTTAATACTATCCAATAGTATTGGCGGATCAAGCTGTTCAGTCTCCTTTGTAATGCCTGTTGATGTCTCAAGCAGATTATTTGGGTCATCCATGGTGCTCTCCTGATAATTGTGATCACGGGTTAGCATGCAATGGTTGTATTATACAATAATTCAGGGATGGTGATTGCTTGGTTACTCAAACTGCCAAGACGTTAGGGAGCAAAAATTATGTATGTGGAGCTCTTGTGAAGCCATACTGTATAGTTGTGTCCGGCGGGGTTGAAAGCGGTAATGCTATAATAATCTGTAGTGGTCGTTACAGATTTGCACGGTATTGTTTGTCTGTAGAGACTGTGTCGATTATAGTGTGATATGATATTTGGGTGCTGTGTTGGGTGACAAAGCAGACTAGATTATTGAGCTGTTCCGAGTGCATTTATTATCGGAAAAATGGTCAAGTTTTGGTCAAGTAAATTCTAAAGCACTACGGTTTCAATGATAATATCTGATAATAATGACTATCTAGCTCATTGATATTGAGCGTAAAACACTATTTAGTGGCAGTATTAAATGGTAGAAAATGGTCCATTTGGTATCTTAAAATCCTCCGGGGCAACCCATGGGGGTTCGACTCCCCCCTCGCCCACCAATAGAATATAAGTATAGACAAGCTTTTTCCAGTATGTGGAGGCTTGTTTTTTTGTGTCTATAATAAACTGACCAGGTTGCAATCATCGAGGCTATCAAAACCAGTTTGCTATCGTCCGGTCCTCTTAAGCGCTTCGAACACGCTCTTATATACAATACAGAATTCATCGTAATTAAGGCCTCTTGATCCATCACCTGGAACAGGTTTAGAGAACAGGGGATGATTCATTGTGTTGTGGTGGTAGGAGATGTTGTGTATCTGCATTTGAGTCTTGATTAGATTCATCAAGGTGTTTCGATCAGGTGCTTTAAGGAGCATTTTGGATATTTTTCTCACTACATCCTGGTTTGGTAGAAAGTATAATTCTTGGCTCATAGAAACTCTTTTCATGTTTGGAATGCATTCAATTGCAAGCATTACTTTACAGCGTGGATGGTATAAAATACTGCCTGCTATTACTTTTGAAGTATAGGATCAATGCAAACCATTGTCAACAGGAAAGCGTTCAGTGGGTGCGTGAAAATCTACGAGTATAGTAATAGAGTTATATCAGCAGGGGTTCCACCCTTGCATCCCGCTGGGGATATTATCCCCAGACTCCATATGCTGTTTTATTTTGAGGGTCCTAAAGACCCTCAAAATAAAACAGTGCAATGGGTCCAGGGAGGTTACCTCCCTGGCAGAGTCCAGAGACAGAGTCTCTGGGGATAAAACTATACCACCATTTCGTTAATTTTACACGCACCCGAGTTCACTCTACTGTGAACTGACCTAAAGTCCGTTCGGCCTGAGTAGCGCAAAGCGCGTATAGAAGTATGAATGGACTTTAAATTCTCGCATAACTGAATTGTTACGTAAACAGCTCGTTTGTGAAATGGGCGAAATTGTATTGTCTGGATACTTAGCCTGTTTGACAGGTATATTCTGTTCAGCTAGAGTGATCTCAGCTTTCATAGTATTTTTTACAATAATAGGGAGACCATTTTGAAGAGAATAGCACTGATGATACTGGTAGTAGGTGTATTGACAATATCCAGTCTGGATACAGCATTTGTAGATCAGATTAGTATTACACCTAATACAAACATTCTGGCAGGGAGGTTGTCTGTATCTTCAAGCAAACTATTTGACGATTGCATATCTGAGTATGCTACCGATGGAAGTCCAGAAAGATGCCTGATTTTCGGCAAAGATGATATCGCTCAACGACTGTCGGTGTCGGGGTTTAACAGCAATATCAAAGAGATCTGCATATGGACAGCTGAATCAGACACCGGACGCGTGCCGGCAATTGTTACTCTGCGTTCATCAAAGAAAGATACGCAGTCACTTGCACCTGCTGATTACGAAACAAACCTGGGTGTTTTTTATCTGACTCCACATGCATTTAATCAGATCCAGGTTGATCCAAAATGGCTATCTAAAGGTCTTAAAGCAGCATGCCTAGCAGTTAATGTACCAGCTGGATCAAGAAGCCTGCTTGCAGATTTTGGTCCAACTTCATCTTTTAATGGAATGTCTGCACGTGTCAGTGAGATACAGGCATTTGCAACAACATATAATTCAACAACTCCTATACAGCCGTTGAAAGTTTTGAATTGTAAAACAAACAAGAAAGATCGTCCCATAGTTCAAATATCGGGTCTGGATTGGTCATCGAAATGCGCTCAACAACTCTGCGGGGAATTTCCTGACCTGGAATTTGCGGGAGGATATGGATATGATCAAACAAAGTATAATGATCCGTCTCATACTAATACCGATCTCTATTATTGCAGTGGTCATCCATTCTTCTTTCATCCGGAGTTGCTTAAATCTGGGGAACGTCCATATGTTACCGGATATGATGGGCAGAGTATAAACGATAATCCGGGCAAATATGATGCTTATACTCTGACTCATGAGGCTGCATTTCAGCATCCGGCATTGTTAAGAGTTTGGCGCGAGCTTATGCCGTTGATTGAAGCAAACCATCATAAAGCCGTAATAATCTCCGATCACCACTATCCCTTTGGAGTCACTGGTTATCAGCCTTCAGGATATAGCCAGCTCGAACAGGACTCATTCCGCAGCGATCTGGCTGGCCTTGATTCAGGCTTGTCTGTATATGATGCCAGTGGCAAAATCATCAAGTGGACTTTTTGGGATTATTTCCGCTTCTACAACGGATTTAAGTGGTCTGCAGCAGATGCAGGCTTGAATCGATGGACTGATTTTTCATCCAATACCGGGGATTGGAGCGGAACATCGACTGCAAAGAACCGCCAGATATATCTCTTCTACGCTCTCTTGAGATATGAGACTCTGAAGTTTGACTCAGCTCTCGGGCAGGAGTGTAAAAAGTTTGGAACTCAACTCTTTCCACTGTATGTCGGTGAGACTCCATGGCACGGAGTAGATAGATTGGTTGCACTCAGGACTGTTGGGATCAACATCTGGGGGCATGAACAGTTTTCACAACCGATCAATACTTATGAAGATTTCCAGGACCACACTTCCGAGATACCATATTCTTACTGGGGTAACCTTTCCACAAGTAACAGAACCAGCAGAAACAAACTAGGTCTGGTCCTCGAACTCTGCCATTTTGCCCAGCAGGGAGGGATTCCATATTGGTCATCCACATATACATTTGCAAATGCACTCGATCTGTTCTTGTCCGGCAAAATAAGGAATGTCGATATAGACTTCTTTCCAACAAGTGATCCAAAATCAACCGAATATATTCTCAAGATCGCAGGACTCCAGGCTATGCTGCATGCGGAATCATTTTCTGCGAGAAATAACAACATTCAACATCTCCAGCGCCGGATACTGGTTATAGGTCAACGTGGTATAGATCGAAAAGACTATCCATTCACTCCGGATGGAATGGTTGGAACGGGTGCTGGAGTAGTATTTAGAAAAACAGGAACTGAAATCGGTAGTGTTCCCTGGTTGCTGAACCGTCTTGGATACGAGTTCGATTTCTGCGATATAACTCTATCCGGTGTGAATCTAAATCATTACTCAGTCATCTTCTATGATTCCCGCGATCTACCGGATGGATTATTCGCGAAACTTCACGTGTGGCTGGATGGAAAAGGAATTTCAAAGAAACGTCTGATAACATATGGCGCACTACCTACCAGAAGAATTAATGATCCAGGGTGGGATGCAGGCGACCCCACTGGTATCAGGTCTGGTGGAATGAAAATCGTTGATCCGACAAGTGGCGCATTGATTGGGCTTAAGCATATTGAACCTGGCACGCCGATCTTAACGACTGTCAAGACTGTTGGCAGCCAGAATGAATATGATTTTAAATCAATCAATCGAAGCACATCTAAAACCGGGCAGATATCTGCAACACCGACATATATATCCAAAGGCCTTAATGCGATCCTGAACAGCGGTAATCAGCCGGTTCTTTCCATATGCAAGATGGGGAGTTCAAACGAACTCTTATACTTTAACTATGACTTTGGATGCACCGGGAATTACGACTTTGATGCACCATTAATGAAATGCATTTTGAATGCCTGCAAGATCAAGAGCGTTTTCTCTGAAACACCTGCAGAGAATACATCTGTTCACAGCTACCAGATGATGGGTGCACCCGGGACACGGCTGATTATTGTAAAGGACCGGTCAGCCATTGAGAAAGAGATCATCAACAACACTATTAATGGTGATATGAAGTTTGTTATAGGCCCAATAACGGGGCGTACTCTCAATGTCAGACTCAAACGCTGGCTACCGGGGGATTATAAAGTATATTCCTTCAACCGCGATCAGATCATAGACTTATCGGCGAATAAAAAGTATATTGAACTATCACTTACGGACCAGATGTCTGATGTATTTATGATCGTGCCAAAAAACACCGATATCAAATGGCTAACCATGTTGAAGTCTACGCGGCAGCAGATGAAATATTACATGGGGCCTACTATAGATAACTTACTTATGAAAGCCTGGGGGCGGTTTTCTGACTAGATAATATATCGATCTTCATCAAAATTCAGTGATTGAGAGCTGGATCATATGCTGCATCTACCAACTAGAGTATCTTGCTTCAAATTGATTTTGGCGATATGTATACTCATGTCGACACTTATCACTGTTGGGCAGGCACAGGAGAATTTGTTAGTCAATTCCGGTTTTACTGGAGGAACCCCTAAATCAGGCAATTATCCAGGTGGAACGGGTGCATTTACCGGTTGGAATTATCAAATATTGGGAGACTTCGGTGTCTGGACTGTTTTAAATAGTGAATCAGCATATGTATCGGATGTCGAATACCACGATGGTGTTGACGCTTTACGTGTCCGAAATGGGAATGTCCAGGATGGTCGTGCTGAAGCAATTCTCTATCAGGATGTTAGCGTCAAGCCAAATACAACATATAGTGCTTCGACCTGGGTTCGAGCTCGTGATGTTGATGGTAAAGGATTTGGAAAAAATCAAAACGATCTGGCAGAATTATGGATTCAGGAACTGGATGCAAGTAAACACAACGTTCTAGCTGAACATAGGACTTCAGTCAGAAAGTCCGGACCATATGTTCTGCTTACTACATCGTTTATAACCTCCACTAACACGTCATTCGTGCGTTTCATACTCCACACTGCAATATACTGTATTTTCGAGTCAGGGGACATTACCTGGGACGACTGCGGCTTATATGCATCTCAGTCTGTCCATAAATCGAATATCAATATTCCCGCTGCTAAATCAATCATCAACACTTCGCCACTCATGCCGAAATTGACTAACAGTGGCTTTATCAGAGAGTCCATAAAGTTATCGGGTAAATGGGATTTCCGAATCGATCCAACAGAGATTGGAGAATCTACTGGTTGGTTCTATCCGTCAACGGTGTTCACTCAGAAGATAAACGTACCTGGAGCCTGGCAGGCACAAGGTGTTGGAGTTCAGAGCCAAAAACTCTTTCACGATTATTCAGGATCCGGTTGGTACCGCAAAACTGTGGTCATACCAGTGTCATGGAAAGGGAAAGTGATTTGGCTCAATTTCGGAGGTGTTCACAGGTACGCGGATGTCTGGGTTAATGGTATCAAAGCTGGAAGCCATATCGGTTATCTTACACCATTTAAGTTTGATATCTCGAAATTTGTATCTGCAGGTGATGTGGCCAGTATTGTAGTCAAGGTCGATGCAAGGCAAAAACCGGGTGTAGACCCGCTTCAGACCGGTTTTGATACTGTCGATGAGATGTGGGTCACCTGGAGTGGGATCCATAGAGATGTTTGGCTGGAAGCGACTGAAAAAAACTGGATTGAAAATGTTTTTATAGTCCCACATATCAATACCAGTACCGCTGAAGTAAGAGTGGAATTAGGGGGTCTTGTTTCCAGCTCATCTCCCCGACCCTTGTGTGTAACTGGTGAGGTTTACGATACCAGCAATCTACTAGTCGGTAAAGCAAAAAATAATATCACACCGGGAAATAGCACTATTGTAGTGCCGGTACATATCGCAAGTGCCAAATTGTGGTCGCCGGACTGTCCTCACTTATACAATATACGTGTAAAGCTTGTCGAAGGAAGCAGGCAGATCGATATAAAGTCCGAGAGATTTGGCATGCGCGAGTTCAAAGTGCAGGGAAATCAATTCTTGCTAAATGGTCAGAGGTTTTTCATCCGTGGTTATGGAGATAATGGAGTATATCCAAACTCTATTGCTCCGGAGGCTAACAAGAACGAGTTCTATCGTCGAATGAAGCTAGCCAAACAATACGGATTCAACTATATTCGCAGTCAACTATTTGCTATGGATGAATATTTCGATGTAGCGGATGAATTGGGACTTATGGTGCAACCGGAGTTTGGAATAGGAGCTGGAGTTCAATATACCCCAGAAATCAAGGACTACTATACAACCCAGTGGCGCGAGATTATCAAATCCAGACGCAATCATCCGTCTATTGTCACCTGGAATATGGGGAATGAAGTCTACGATGCGCTGGATATTATGCCCGTACTCTATAAGATTGCAAAACAAACCGATCCAACCAGGTTGGTTATAGATTCCGATGGCCTTGTAGCACTATCTGCACGAGTGACAAACAGAAATACGCTGGATTTCCTTACACCACAGTTCTACGAAATGACCTACGACGGATTAAATGACATCAAATATGCAGTATCCAGCGTGAAACCCAACAAGCCGGTTGTCATCCACGAGATGAGCAATCAGAACTCACTTCCTGACCTGTCTCAGATAAAACTATTCAATGGAGGCATCCGTCCATTCTGGCTATATGACTTACAAGATTCAGTAAAATCAAAGGGCTTTGAGAGAGTATATCCACAATGGGTCGCTAACTCACAAAAACTTCAAACCACGTGCCTGAAAACAACATTCGAAGCTGCACGCCGTTCTCCGGACATCAACGGGTATACTCAATTTCTCTTCCAGGATTACTATACAGGTTCTAATGGCATAGTAGACATATTCTACAGAAAGAAGAGTCTTAACCCAGAAGATGTCAGAAAGTTTAACTCGCCAACTGTAATCCTTATGGATACTCCACACCGCAACTATTGGAGTGGAGAGACTCTAAATGCAACTATACTAGTCTCCAGGTACGAACATAAACCATCTACTAATGTGACTCTCCATTGGAGGGTGCTGGACGGTGCATCGATAGTGCTTTTCGGTGAAAAAGCAGGACTCAACATACAATCGGGTAGAGTAGCACCATTTACTTCGCTGTCAATTCGAATGCCACTTTGTAAGGTAGTACATAAATTAACATTAGTTGTTGAATTTCAGGATCAGAACGGCAGATTCTCAAATGCTTGGAACTTCTGGGCATTTCCGAAGAATCGATTAACAGCAGATGAGTTTCGTTTATATGCAAGTGGATGGAAACAGCTTGGTACTCTCTACCCGTGGGCTTACAAGCAACTGAATTCGTCAGTATTATCGGGTTATGATGTAGTGGTTACATCAAAACTGACACTTGCAGTAATTGATTATTTGGAAAATGGTGGAAGAGTGCTGCTTCTATCTCCAAAGCAGGTGTTTCCTGTTCTAGCATCGAGTTATAAACCTTGCTGGTGGATAGGATTATTACCCGGAGTCGATAGCAATACTGGAACAGTGATAAAGGCAAACCATCCCGCAATAGCTGGAATCCCCAACGATGGATGGTGCGACCTGGTTTATCGCGAATTGATTAAAGACTCAGTTGCTGTGAATTTGGATGAAATGCCTGTTGCAGTTGATCCTATAATCCGATGTCTTGATGTTAATACTACACTGAGAAACAAAGCTTACCTGTTTGAGATGCAAGTGGGTAGGGGACGCCTTTTTGTTAGCAGTCTTAACTTTACCGATTCAATAGATTCCGGAGACCCTGCAGGAACTTATCTTCTAGATCAGCTAATTCGCTATGCTTCAAGCGCTAATTTTGTCCCGAAAGCTCAATTATCTGAGCAATATTTACGTTCATCGACTGTTCCCACATACAATGGATTAGCCGACGTGCAATCTGGTACAGAGTCATCGGCTCAATATGCGTCTTTTCGAGACTCAGTGAAGCGCTTTTGGCCAGTATTTGCACTAGATAGCAGCAAGCTGGAATGGGAATCAGTTCCCATAAATATAAAAGATTCAGATCGAATCTGCCTTATGTGGACAGTTGGATTATGGCAGGAGTTGAAACACGTACCTTCAGATTCATTCACTCTATACGTGAACGAAAATCCGGTAATAAAGTTTGGTACAACTTTAAATCCAGCGAAATGGATTTCGGATGATGGCAAGGTCGAACTATACTATGATGTAAAGAAAGGCTGGTTCTGGCACACAAGTGGAGTGATGCATCTCATATTGCCTGTAAACATACTTAAAGACGGTCAGCCGGTCAGACTGAAAGTCACTGGCAATAGTTCATCAAACAATGGAGATGCATTCAGACTCTACGACTATCAGGATACGTTGGAATATGAGAATGCACACATGCTGGGTAGGACAGTTGATGTAGGTTGGTAATCTGTTTTTACATGGGTTCAATTATCGGATAAGCGCCATATCTATCCACTGCTTCTCGAAATGCATCAATATTCTTTTGAGGGAATGGCATATCCTGGTCCGGGGCACAGATATAGCCTCCATACTTGCCCAGTTGACACATCCGGGATTTAACTTCTGAGACTATTGCTTCCACTGGTCCATCCATCAAAATAGTTGTGCTGATTCCACCCATTAGAGCTATTTTGCCTTGCGTTTGACTCCTTAACTTGTCCAGATCGTTTGCCGTAGCCTGGACCGGATTTAAGACGGATATGCCAAGGTCTATGAATATATCCAGGAGCCTGTCTACGTTGCCGCAGGAGTGAAAGTTGATGATGACATTGTGGGATTTGTAGAGATCGAATAGTCTCTTGTATTCAGGCATGAATACTTCGCGGATGATATTCGGATTCAGCAATGGTGCACACTGTGTCCCAAGGTCATCGCCGGCGGATATCATCTCCACACCCAGGTTTATGTAGTGTTTCGCGATACCAAGTTGAAAATCCATTATACGGTGCAGTATTTCACGTGCGTATTCAGGTTCGGTGTATAGATACTGCATCATATTTTCCATGCCGATCAGCATGTATGACTTTTCCCAGAGTGTATCTCGATGCTGACCAGTCAGGAATGTGTCGCCAGGCTGATACAATTCAGCCATCTGGTAAATCTTACCGCAGATGCGCGGGTCATCCGGATCAGGCCATTCGTAGTTTTTCAGGCAGGAGATATCTGCCAGTGGATTGCCTCGCGGGAAACCCATGACTCCGGGATGCTCCTTATGCCATTCTGTTCCCCAGATATCTGTCCATTTTTCACCCACAGAACAGTCATGACCGCCACCCAGATATCCTTCATGGTTACATCCATGGTAGGTGATGGTGTATGTTGGCAGTCCCGGGACTATGCGCTCAGGACTGCCGAACTTTAATATCTCTATGGCGTTTTCACGCTCAGTCATATGATATTATCTCCCGGATTATATTGAAGCTATTTCGCTGACATATGCAGTTTATAGACTTCAGCATTTATCTTCTTTGCTGCTGTAGTCAGCTCAGGGTAGGGGGTGTCGGTGACATCAACCATACCAATATTGTAATTCTCACCGTCAAACCATCTGCCTGTGATCGGTTCGTCAGCATATTGGAACCAATGACACCCCACAAATGAAGGGTTCATAGCTACACTCTTTACATAATGAGCAAAGGCTTCTGCACGTTCTTTCTGACTGTTTGTTGGCACCAAACCTGTATGCAATAGACCTCTGTCCAGTGCGCCGAAATGGAATTCACCTATAATAATTGGTTTGCCCAGGTCGGTATCTCCTGTGAACTCAGTAGGTTCGATTTCACGTCTGTAGAAATTGAAGCTGACGACATCCGCAACATCTGCACAGGCTTTTACAGCTTGAGGATGACTCCACGCGAACCTGCATCCCAGATATAAATGATTCGGATCATATTTGTGGATGGCATTTTTAACTGTCTCAAAGTATTTTTTTGCGAACTGGTAGACATATTCATCCAGATCTTTTCTGCATTCGGCATTGGTATCTGTCGGGTTCTGCAGTGTATCCCAGTCTCTAGCGTTTGTCCCCCAGGTTTTATTAAGCGCTTCAATTGTTGAATACTTAGCCTTGAGTTGTTTGACAAGGTAAACGCGGCAGGGCTGGTCCACCGGGCTTGCGAGTGTTCCCTTTTCAACTGTCTCCCACGCCATTTCGTTGTCAATGAAATATCCTACGCACAAGGGGTTCTTAGCGAACCGTTGGGCAAGTCCCGCCATACTTGCATCAGCGGCTGCAGCATAATTCGGGTCAAAGAAATCCGGGATATATCCCCAATACCCCTTGGCGCCTTCAACACTTCTGAAATTCCCACCGACTCCACCAGTTCCAACAAACGGCATTGGACTATTATCCAGCAAGTCAGCATCCGACCAGTTGGCGATTGTATTGAATCCCCAAGCAGGGAGACGTTTGTATACGTTGCTGCGCCATGCAGGTTTCCAGTTAGCTCCATATTTACGGATCTGGTTAGCCGTGTAGAAACAGAATGTTCTACCCTTGCCATCTATAGGTTCTGCCATACTGTGGACCCCGCTCATATAGCCATAAGCCTCTTTGAGTGGACCATTAGGATCTGGCAAACCCTCAAACCAACCGTCTCTACCGTCAATAAATGTAGTCTCTGCAGGATGGATTGTATCTACTCCAACGGAGAAGAACAAATGCCCTTCAGGAGTCACCAGCCACCACTTGCCGTCGACTTTTTCAGTTCGGAACCAACCTGTAGCCTTCAGAGTCGGACCTTTTGCCCAACCCCCGAATTTATCTCTCTCTGCTACCATTGGTGCTGCAAGAATTGATTTGGTTTCAGCCTTAATGCGCTTAACCCAGTCTTTTTCATTAAGGAGTTTCCCAGGGTAGTTAGCCCTGATATTCTGACCAAACTTATCTACGAATGGCAGCTTGAATGCAACAGAGGTCTTATTATCAAGAGGCAATAGTCTGATATCACGGATATATAGTGTGTGTTTATCCGTTGGTTTTGGCAGAAAAACCTGGAATGCAGAGATTCTTGTATGGTCAATAGGGCTGCTTCCGCCAGGTACTCCTCTCATTCCCCAAAAATTGATATTCAAGTTCTGCTTAAACATCAATTGGAGTGTAGACCAGTGTTTGGGAGTAGCCTCTATCGTCACAGCAGTGCTGTTGGACGCACCGTCACCGCCTGGATTGTCTACCCTCATCAACACAGTGACTGATTTGGATTCAGGGTTGTATACATCAATAGCCATCCCGGCATAACCAGTCCAGTTCCAGACGTCTTTAGGAGGTGTGAAGAATACGTTAGGCCAGTCTACGATTTGGAAATCAACACGTATAGCCGATTTTCCCTCAAACAAAAAAGGTCTAGCCTCGACATTGTTCTGCTTCATATTTTTCGGCAACATGTTGATAGATATCGGAACTATGAGATTTGATGTCTCTGCAGCAAACACCGGAATACTTCCAGCAATCATACAGACAAAAGCCATAACCAGGAAACGCATTGTTTCATCCTCCACATTAAGAAACCATTAACCTTCAGCCCCTTCCATATGGACTCTGTGAAATCCTCTGTAGTTTGAGGAGTCTACAGTGCAATGGGTCCAGGGAGGTTACCTCCCTGGCAGAGTCCAGAGACAGAGTCTCTGGGGACAAAACTATACCACCATTTCCGTAGATTTTACACGCACCCTGGCCCTGGGGGAGTCTTGACATCGCATATAGCTGCAAGGTATTGTTAAGCATACCGGAGGTATTTATGTATATGCAAAGTGGATTAATTATTGCTCTTGTCCTGATTGGGCTATTGGCCGTATCAGTTGACTCTACAACTGCTCCTAAACAGCCGCTGATGGGCATACACGATGATTTAGTCTGGACCGAAGATGCTGATGTTGATTGGATGGTGCAGACGATGAAAGATCTACATGTCCAGATCATCAGAATTCCGGTACGCTGGAATGTGTTGGAACCGGAAAAGGGAAAATGGGACTTCAAAAAGCTGGATAGCGTGGTGAAAGCTCTTCGCGGAGCGAACATTAAGATACTGGCTCTGATGTGTGGGGTACCACCATGGGCAAGTGGAGTTGATGCTCAAAAAGTCGGAGGATTTTTTGATTGCTTTCTACCACAAAATCAAGCTGACTGGAACAATTTTATCAGCACATGTGTCAAGCGTTATGGGAAGGATATCCACTTCTGGGAAATATGGAACGAAGAGAACGGTGGAAGCTGGTACAGACCGGAACCAGATGCAATGAGTTATGTATCACTGCTGAAAGCATCATATCAAACAATCAAGCATCTCGATAGTCATGCTCAGGTTCTGCTGGGTGGATTACAGCTCAATGGAATTATTCCAAACCCGTGGGAAAAGATAAGAACGGAGAACTTCCTGCAGTCCATTTATGATGCTGGTGGAAAACCATATTTCGATATAGCTAACATCCATCCCTATGTTTACCCAATACCAGGCACGGACCAGAATGCAGCATTACTGGTAAGTCAAGTATACGATACAGTAGCTGTTATGAAGAAGAATGGGGATGCTGAAAAACCGCTCTGGATAACAGAGACCGGAACATACACAGGAAATGGTATCACAGAAGAGATCCAGGCACAGCATTTAGTGGATACATTCACTGGCCTTGCAAAGATTCCGCAGGTAAAAGCCATATTCTGGTTATTGATTAGAGACATGGAACACGGAGTAGCAGGCGGACCTGAGACTAGCATGGGCCTGGTCGCAAGAGACAAACGCCAAAAACCCGCATACAAAGCATATTTAGATACAGCGATTAAGTTCCAGAGAGTGAAAAGTAAGTAATACATGTATTGCAAAATTCTCATCCTGAATGAAATGAAGGATCTGCTTACGTGAGATCCTACATTGCATTCAGGATGGCAACAAGCTGAGTATCTCAGCGTTCCAGTTTTAGAATCGTTCCATCTCCTGCAGGCAGTTCGACTTCTATTGAATTGTTTCCACCGGCCCAACCTAATGGTGTCATTTTCAGCTTCTTACCTGTCAGCATGTCGGAAATACTCTTTATAGTCACTCCAACAACGAGTTTGGCTTTCTTTTTCTGTTCCAGGTCGCGGTTTACTACTATACAGTAGAGTTCATCTTGCTTAGGTGAAGAGAAGTTGCCTGCCTTAAGGAATTCACCACTCTGAATCCACTCAGTTGGTATTGGCTTTAATGACAGAATCAGTTTCTTGAACGGTCTGATGCGTACATAGGTCTTCGAAACCTCATTTAGCATCGGAGTTGGTTCTGCCTGTAAATCAAGCAGAGTCGTCAAGCCGATATCTGTCTTGTCCTTAAGCACTCCACCCAGCAGACTGGCTTCTGTAATAGCCGGTGCAGTTGGCCTGGTTTCACCGTGGATATAATACAATTGAAAGAACAGGAATCCCTTGGCACCGCAGCGGAGAGCTTCCCACACCTGCCAGCGTATTTCAGGGATTGTCGGAGGACGCCAGTGCATAAATCCACCGGGCAAAACAGTCAGGGCACCGCGTTTGTCACTGATGTATGGTCCCCATATCTCTGCGAAGCTCTGTCCCATTATCCAGGCAGATCTGCCATCTTTTCCAGCCTGTTCAACCATACTCTGAGCATTGACTGTATAGAAGTTTCTGGAGGCATCCGGATTGTTAGGGCCATTCGGATTATTGTGTCCAAAGAAAGGATATAAATCCACGCAGAACGTGGTCATCCTGGTTTTTGCAGGCAATTCTGCAATCTGAGGCCACATGTTTACTGTTAGAACAGGACGATCCGGATCAGCTTCTCTGAACAACTGGCGGAGGTGCTCCATCATAACTATATTAGCGTCCGTTGGTTCATCACCAAGAACCCAGGCCATAATGCCCTTCTTGTCCTCTCCAATGGCCTTTACGATGGCTGGAACCTCTTCGTCATAATGTGCGAGGGGGCCAGCAAATGTTGCCGGGTCATTTACATCCAGTTTCCAGCCATGATTTCTGGGTTCTATCTCAGCAAGACAAGGCAGTACTTTGATTCCTGCAGGGATAGTGATCTTAAGCAGTTTCTGCAGGTCTGGCAGTTGGATATTGACCAGCCACAAAGTATCAACGTTCTGTTCCTTGATGCTTTTTACAATCTTCTTTACATACTGCCACTGGTCCAGTCCCGCATACTTGCAATAACCGCTTGTGAACTCCCAGGACAGGTATACACCCAGGGGGACATCGTTTACTGGTTTGTCTGCCGGTACTAGTACACTTGCAGTATTTTCACAGTAAGCTGCATCAGGAGAGTTGAACGCTGTGCCGAAGAGGAAAACGGCGACAAAGAGCGTCAGTAATGTGATTTTGGATATAAGAGACAACATATTGTAAAGTTACTCCTTTTAATACAATTACGAAACGTTGTAAGCGCTATCAACGCTCCAGCTTAAGTATGGTTCCGTCTCCGGCCGGGAGCTCGATTGAGATGGAATAGTTACCGCCAGCCCATCCCAGGGGAGTCATCTCCAATTTCTCGCTGGTAACCATGTCTGTAATGGTTTTTATAGTTACTCCGACGATTAGTTTAGCACTCTGTTTTCGTTCCAGGTCGTGATTAACGATTATACTATAATTCACATTCGGATTGTCCGTTGTGAAGTTGCCAACTTTTAGGAATTTACCGCTTTGAACCCACTCAGTCATAGCAGGTTTCAACGATAGGATCAGCTTTTTGAAAGGCTTAATCCTGGTAAACGTTTTTGATGCCTCCAGGCACAGGGGAGTAGGTTCAGCCTGAAAATCCAGGAGAGTCGTTTTACCGATATACTTCTTGTGTTCTAATACCCCAGCCATAAGATTAGGGTCCGTAATTTTAACCGCTGTCGGCCGTGATTCATTTGGGTAAAAGACTGAGAAAAACAGAAAACCCTTAGCACCGCAGCGGAATGATTCCCATATCTGCCAGCGAATTTCCGGAATAGTTGGAGGGCGCCAGCAAGGCATGCTGCCAGGCAGTGCAGTCATCGCACCGTGACTGTCTGTGGTAAATGGCCCCCATATGTCAGCAAAACACTGCCCCATAACCCAGGCTGACCTGCCGTCTTTTCCGGCTTCTTCTACTAAGCGTTGAGCATTAACAGTAAAGAAGTTACGGGAGGCATCCGGAGTGAAAGGACCATTGGGGTTGTTGTGTCCGAAAAATGGATACAGGTCTACACAGAAAGTAGTTATCCGGGTCTTAGCAGGTAGTTCAGCTGATTGTCCCCACATATTGACAGTCAGTACAGGACGGTCAGGATCCACTTTTCTGAATAGTTCACGTAGATGTTCCATTGCAACAATTGAAGCACCTGTTGGTTCGTCTCCAAGCACCCAGGCCAATATGCCCTTCTTGTCTTCACCGAGAGCATTTACAATTGCCGGTACTTTTTCAGCATAATAGGCATAGGGAGCATCGAATGACGAAGGGTCAGCCAAATCCATCTTCCAGCCATTGTTTCTAGGTTCAATCTCTCCAAGACCTGGAAGTACCTTAATACCTGCTGGAATGGTGAGTTTGAGCAATTTTTGGAGGTCAGGTAACTGGATATTAACTATCCACAGGGTGTCGATATTTTGTTTCTGGCAACTCGCGACGACCTTTTTTATATACTGCCACTGGTCCATACCAGCGTATTTGCAGTACCCGCTGGTAAACTCCCAGGGTAGATATGCACCTAAAGGCACATCGTTTACAGGCTTATCCGCCTGCACAACAGTGTTTTGGGCATAAGCAAGTGTAGAGCAAAAGACCAGAAATACAATGGACAGCGACTGAAACGTCCTTTTTGACATCATTGAACAGATACTCCCTTGATAACTACTAAAGAACCATTAGCGATATTACCAGGGAATACCTTCTGTATTGTCATCCTGAATGCAATGAAGGATCTGCTGTTTGAAAAGTAGATCCTTCATTACATTCAGGATATCAAGTTTACTTTCTATTTGAGTTCGATGATTCTCCAGCTTCTTCCACCGACTGTCAAAGAAATGCTGCCTTTATTTACTGCAAGTGATTCCCCGGTAATGGCGTCACTCGCTTTTGCAGTTACTGGCAGTTTCTTCAAGATTTGTCCAACATTTATAGAGCAATCGGAAGTTCTTTCTGTCTGGCTTCCGATAACAACAAGGGCTATGTCAGGCTTAATATAAACGCTGGCAAGTATGTCTTTGGTGTTGACTTTATATAGAGGAGAGTTATCCCAGTAGGGGACAAACCTGGTCTTTTCATCCTGATAGTCCATCAAAGCCTTTGTAACTGATGCAGGCTGCCAGCGTGTCTCTATATCGTGGACAAGGGAGATTGCCAACCCCTCATCTGCTGTGAACTTACCCGGCAGGAACTCTCCCCGGTATCCATAATTGGTTCCCATATATGCTGAGACGAATGATCCGGTGTCAAGCATGTAACCGTTCTTATACCGAGCTAATGCTTCTCCATCCAGGTATGAGTCACAAATGGATGTAGTAGCTACATTGATACCCCCACCGGTATGTGCACACATATAGACATTCTTACCGCGCTGGACGAATATGTTACGTAAACGCATAAGGAACCGTCTGGTTGCTCGCAAAGGCATAGTCATTCCATACTTACCATCACCCAATGCAGTGCCGCAGCCTGGATGAGTAGGGTTCTCGCAAGGCCACGCTACGCTGGTGCCGTCCATATAAACACCGTCAATCCCGGTCTCATCGGCGATCCTTGCAATACCGTCCAGGAGCAAATCACCGAAAGGTCCATTCACGCATGCATAATACCCGTTCTGTTTGATCTCATCATATTCGCGCCTGTAGTTCATATCGATCCTACCCAGGCCGAAGTCGTATTCCATACCTTTCCATTCGGGAGCCGCGTCGGACATATCCTGATTGAAGTAAATCAGGAATCTCATACCCCGTGCATGACAGGCATCAGCGACAGCTTTGAGTTTAGGTATCTGCTCAAAGTCGGGATAACCCTGAATACGTGACCAGTTCTCGTGGAATATAACGATCTTAACTCCCTGTTTTGCCAGGTTGTCTATATGCAATCCTACAGGATCCCGGGATATTGCACTGCCGTATTTACCAGGAACAAGGGCACAATTGTTTATCATTGTGAATGGCATGTTGCGTGTGCCTTGAGTTGGTCTATCAACGTTCTCGCAATCAGCCAGCAGCAGCGTATCCGCATCTTCTGTAAGTTTAGCCGTAGGAATTGTATTGATATCTCTTTGCGTTTTGGATATCCGTATGTTATCCACCTGGAATGCATCGACATTGAAAATCATCTGCTTGGAGGCCAGTCCGCCTTTTAGTAGACTCTTAGCATCAAATTCTACTACTGAGTCATTGACTTTCAGCCTGATTTTATCTCCCCACGATAGAGATACATAACTCCACTGATCAGCAGGAAGCACTCCTCCACCTGCTGCAAGAATTGTTATATATTCCCGCTTAGAGTTCTGTCTGAGGAGGACCAGATTGCGGCTGTCTGCATTGTAGTAAAGGATCAGTATCTCTGGTTCTGTCGTAAACAGTGCAAACAGCTGTCTGTTATATACAGATCGGTCCTTTGTTGTATCATACGTTTCATTTGGATCGAATGTGGGTTTGATCCAACACTCAAGTGTGCCCTTTTCAAGATCAAGGCTCTTTTCAGCATTGAAAGCCATCATACTGCCTTCTTTGGATGTAGGCAGGTCCCACTCAGCCATTGGATGGTATGTGTTGTATTTTTTCAGCGAGATTGGTTTTGTCGGAGTGTATTGTAAAGCAAATGACATCCTGTAAGGTGAGGTAAGATTAGTATGAGTGTCGATGAAGTTGGTCTTCCAGCGGGAATTGACTACATGAACCTGGTTCGGAATATCTTTACTCTTTATCCACTCAACATTTTCAGCAAGTAGTGAGATACCTCTTCTCTCATCTCCTATCCACATGTTATAGCTTACTGAGAACGGACAGCGGAGTCCGACTGGTGATATTTTACCACCCAATTGAGAATTTCCCAGGCAATAATACTTAGCAACCTCTGCAGTCATCGGCATATCCAGATAGACTGAATCAACCGACTGTTTACCTTTTGGAATAAGCGAAGCTTCATTCCAGGTGAAGCCATCATAATCGATAGTGGATATAATATGAAGATCAAAGCTCTTGCTGCTCCAGACGCTCTCTGCCTTTGCCTGAGTCTGATCCACTGAAGTAACTTTGCACGTCTTTGATTGCCAGACTACTGCTTTACCGCTTGATTTTACAATTATCTGTATCGGAGCTGACAACATCTGCTCCCCGGCACTTAATGCTTTCGCGGGGAGTGCAGAATCCACATATTGTAAAGTTCTACCGATAATGTTGACGCTCTTCCCGGAGACCTTAACAGGTGTCCACGGAGGCAGTACTTTGAGTGGAAGGCCTGCTTTAGTCCTGGCCCATTTGTATTTTGGAGGGATTACACTGGAGCAGGTCTGTTGATCGAGTACCTTGCCATCTACAGATGTTACAACAAGAGTTCCAGTATATGAATCACCTGGATTACCGGTTATTGGAAGCTTAATAGTTGTACCTTTGATTTTTGTCAGATCAGCAGTCTTTGATGATTCACCGTTGATCTCTTTTACAGTCAGAACTGCCTTCACAGCACCTGAGCCTGGCAGCATTTTGATATCAGCCCATACTTGGTGGATCGTAGAGAAATACCTGAGCTGCGTTTGTAGTTTTTTTGGATAAACTATTCCTACCGTACCTGTGAGTAGAGGAGTTGATTCACCAGCTACCCTCAAATCATAGCTGGACGTAAATGCACCTTCATTTCCTGTTGTGTATTCCGCCGAAATATCTGTCTTTCCCATCGGAGCTACAGTGTAAGTTTTTTTGAGCGGTTCTGACCCCTTCGAGTTAACCGTCAAATCAATGGTAGTTTCACTCTGTGTATTGTTAACTGCAGTGAAAGCCAAATTGTTAATCCCGGTCTTAGGCTTTACAGTCAGACTCTGTTGTATTACAGGATGATCCTGAGTAAAACGTATTGCACCGATGGGCATGGGAGTATATCCGCCGTATCCGTTGTTGACCATTCCGCTGCGTCCAGTTGGTCTGTTTTGGAATATATTGAATCCCCAGAGGGTGTTTATAGGGCAGCTGGATGCTCCAACAGAGGCAAAAGGAATAGCGATCTCAGCAATCCAGAAACCTTTCTGAATAGACACTTTAGCTTTCCAGGATGCATTCCAGGCAGGTACATCGTTTTTTGCTTCAGCCATTGAGCCTTTGCAGTTGACTGCGAATTCATAATAAGCCTGGATATCCGTATACCAGTTATCGAACGAACCCGCATAACCGCCATACGTTATCTCGGCTTCTTTTGTCTTGGTAAGGTCTTCAGGGGCCAGATAGACCCTTACACAATCATCGTCCTGCACTTTGTCGTCGTGTTTGCGAATAAATCCCACTGGGCCGTTCACATTTGGTTCCGGCATTCTAATCACAACGTATAAATTGTCATTATCAGCGGTTATATATGCGACTGAATTGGGGTTGGAAGTGGTTACACCGTCAGTATCTAGAAAATTACTGATAGCAGCTGCGCCTGTCCACTCGTTTGGACCAATTTTGCCGTCAATGATTGGGGCTTTGGTGCATTTTGATACTGTCACACATGCACGGTCTGCTGCAAAAGAATACGATGCCAGCAATGTGATGAGAATAATAGATAGTGTAAGATCTTTCAACGGAGTACTCCTCTGTTTATGTCTTAATGGTATTGTATGCAAGCCAATTATAGGCTGGTGTGCGATATTTGCCAATGACCAGGATTGCTAAGTGTTAACTAAAATTGCCATTGGATATAAAGCAGTCAGTATCCTCTGTCATTCAGATATACATTTATCATCCTCTCACCGGAAAGAAGGGCTTTGAGGTTTGTAATGAATATGCCAGCAGCGCGTTCGCTGTATCTTGGACTGGCACCGGCAGTGTGTGGGGTAATTATCGTGTGAGGCATTACGTATATGGGGGCGTCAGATGGCAACGGCTCAGTAGGAAATACATCAAGTGCAGCGCCTGCAATCTTGCCGCTCTGCAAAGCCTTATTAAGTGCTACATGATCTATCATCGCGCCTCTGGCTATGTTTATTATACAGGAACCTGTTTTCATTATCCCAAGCTCCTTTTCGCCGATTAGGGCACGTGTAGAATCAGTCAGAGGAATAGCCAGCACCAAAAAATCCGAGACTTTTAACATGTCATTGAGCTTTTCTGCTTCATATACCCGGTCAACATTGGGCAGGCTGTCAACATAAGTTCGTTTGGTTCCTATAACTGTCATCCCAAAGGCCTTACAAAGTCTTGCGATGTTCAAACCGATCTTGCCAAGTCCGATTATACCGACAGTCTTTTCGAAAAGCTCTCCGCTTGTCCCAGCCATCTCGGAGCGATCGAAATTGTGGTAGGACTGTAGTTTTGATGCGGCATCCAGGCGTCTCGAGAGTGCCAGCATCAGAGCAAGGGTGTGCTCAGCAACTGGCACCGTGTGTATTCCACTCATTGTGGTCAGTGTTATTCCACTGTCGAGTAAGTCCGGGAACACCGTGTGGTCGATACCGGCGCTCCCGAATTGAATCCATTTGAGACGTTTAGCAGACTCCAGCAATTCAGGCGTGATTCGATAACAGAACACTGCATCGGCATCCACGATCTCTCTTTTCATGGAATCAATATCTTCGCAGACCAAAAATTCGTGTTCTGTCAGTGCCTGTCTCATTATTTGAATAGTCTTATCAACTATTCCACGAGTCTCCAGGTGATGGGCAATCCACGCTACAACCTTCAAACTATTTCGATGCCTCTTCCAGGTTTCAATAATTGGACTCGAGTGTTCGGAGATAATGCAGCAACAGCCTTCTGGAAATTGGCCGGACTTCCACCGTGTTCTGCAGACAGGCCAAAATGGGATGGTATAGCAACTTCAGCATTGCATTGTTTTACTATTTCCGCTGCATCGGTTTCAGTCAAGTTGCCAAACTCTCCATTAATGCAGGGAATCACAATCGTAGGACTGGTTTCAATCGCTGGTGCCATTGCCTCGTCATTTATGCATGTGTCTCCCGTGAAGAAAATCCGGTGCTTGCCATATGTAATCAGAAATCCAAGTGCAGTATCACACTGATCGCCATGGTCTGCCTTAATAATCTTCACATCAACTGCCCCAGCTTTGTAATGATCACCGAAGTTAGCGGCAGTAAATGCATGATTATGGCTGTTCAAATATTCACTGCAGGACAGTGAAGCTAAAATCTTGCTGTTGGGATTAGCTGCCATCAGTTCTTCAAAGCACCCGACATCCAGATGGTCCCCGTGATCATGGGTAATCAGCAGATGATCAAAATGCAAATTTGCTGCATCTATAGGCGCCAAACTTAATCGTATAAACCCAACAATATCCTCAACATAATCACTGAGATATGGGTCTATGCAGAGAATATCTCCACTTGCGAACTTAAAAACAAATCCTGATGCTGCCAGCCAGTATATGATGACACCATCATTGGCTGGCTGGTCGGTGCGGACATTTGCAATTTGATAACTCATATTCTTACCTCGATTTTAATAGTATATATGAAACTTTTTTACAGTTATTCAGTTGCTCTTCTCTCCGGAGACTGCAATAGTATTGTGGTTTAGAGCTGAAGTCAGAGAAGTTAATACAATGTGTGTCTTAATAAGAGCTACAGCTTCCTGACAATTTCCGACTTCCAGTGCATTGACTATAGCTCTGTGTGATTCGGCACTTTGGAACTTCAGAGGGGTGTTGATGTTTTCCAAAGCTGCATACAAGAGCATCTTCATCTGGCTCTTTAGACAATTCCAGAATTGAATTGCTCGTTGATTTCCCGATGCGTTTACTATGCACTCATGGAAATCGAAATCAGCTTCCATAATGGCTTTAGTATCGGGTTCGGCTACTTTATTAAGTGAAACTATAATATCAACACGCCTTTTTATCTCATCCAAAGGCAGGGTTCCATTAGCTATGCACGTCTCGACCGCCAGGCATTCAATAGCAATTCGCAGGGTTCTTATCTCTTCTGCGTCATGATCAGCTAGAGTAACTACCTCAGTGTAGCGGTTGCGAACCCGTCGAATCAGACCCTCCGCTTCAAGTCTCATAAAAGCTTCGCGAACACACGCGCGGCTGACACACAAACTGGACGCCAGCGTTTCTTCCGGAAGTCTTGAACCTGCCGGGATCTTACCCTGGATAATCATATCCCTGATATGGTCAGATGCCCTGTCACCAAGTGATTTGAATTCAACTTCTGACAATCCAAGATTATTTGCAGGTTGTGCTGCATTCTTGCTGGTTCCCGCTAACCCGGATTTCTTTGGTATAGTTACTCTTTTTTGCATCAGTCCTTATTTCCAGTATGTGTGTCGCGGAAGTTATTCAGAACCTGCAGAAGATTTACTTCAGGTCCCCGGAAAGCATACAGTCGGCTGATACCGTTAAGCTCAAGAGTGTTATCAGGAGTTGACAGTGCACAACTGTGATATTCCAGTTCACCAAAATTATAAGTATCTCCACCATAATAGAGTTGAACAGGGCAAGGTTCTCCAGGCCGTCCATCGGGAGGAATATCGATATAATCAGCACCCGGGTCAATATTGAATGTGCGTATCAAAAGCGTGTCGTTACAGAGGTATGCAAGGAATCCGGACGAGTCTTTCGCGATCAGTCCGATCTTATACTGATTGGATCCATCAAATGTTACCGGTAACAGGCCATTACAGGAATCACCGACACACTCGCCTGTTTCTCCAATGTATTCCACCACATCCGGAACACCGTCTGCAATACCCATCATAACAGTCCCACCTTTAGGAACCTGGGTCAAGTTCCAGAAGCTGATAGGGGTTGGGACACCATTAGTCAGTTCCATCGATATCTCTTCTTCATATCCGGATGAGCAAACCGAAGGGTCGTTGCAAACAACTGTAAGTTCGGATTCCTCCAGTGGTCTGAACAATCTTGATACCTTGAAAGTAGTCTCAGAATCGGACTCATATCCCTTTATGACACCAGCGTTATTCATTCGAATAGTGTTTTCGTCGGCTATATATGTGTAATCACCGGGATCCATACAGCGTGGAACTGCATAAGTGCCCCAGGGATCGCTGTGATCAGATATAAAGAAATCCCGTTCCGGTGATAACCACAGTCGGTCACCACCGGGATTTGCCCAGTTTGAAATATCAAGCAATGAACCACTCTTGACAGCCTCAGGGAAATCCGGATTGCACCAGAGTAGACTACTCTCTTCAGGAGATGTCCAAATACCGATTACTCTCCCAAACTCCGGCAGAAACGCGATTAATCCACCTTTGCCTGTGGGTAATTCCAACACAGTAAGTCCACAATCTCTTAGATTTTCAGTAACTGTATTAAATGTGGTTTCCATTAGTTAAATTCACCCCTGATCTGTAAGGCTTTATATTAATGTCGCACCATAGTGGTGGATGACGCTTGGATAAGCTTCATTATGTTCATCAACCTTGTGGAGTATATCAGCATTTTCGGTAAGTAGTCAATTGTCGACAATGTAATCAGAAAGATTGTCTGAAGGATGCACTGGCACAAATGGCAAAGTAGTAAAGTATAGTTTTACAATTTAAACGAACGCGTTTAATGCGCGCTAATATTAAGGAGATACATAATGCCTTTGATCGACATGCCTTTGGCAGATCTGGAAAAATACCAGGGACGAAACCCTCGCCCGGCAGACTTTGATGAGTATTGGGACAGTTCATTATCTGAAATGCACGGTCTTGATGCAAATGTTGAGTTAGTACCGCATGATATCAAGTCTGTAACGGCTGAGTGCTTTGATCTATATTTCACCGGAGTAGGTGGAGCCAGGATACATGCAAAATATATGCGGCCTAAGAATACCACAGAAAAACATCCGGCTGTTGTAATCCTGCATGGTTATTCAGGCAACAGTGGGGACTGGTTCGGACATTTAAGCTGGATCAGCCAGGGATATTCAGTAGCTGCAATCGATGTAAGGGGCCAGGGTGGATATTCCGAAGACATCGGAGGAACCACTGGTAATACTCTGCACGGGCATATTATCCGTGGACTGGCTGATGATCCTAAGAAACTCCTGTTCAGGTCAATTTACCTGGACTGTGCTCAACTTGCGGGAATTATGATTGATATGCCTGAAGTAGACCCGAAGAGGGTAGGGGTAACTGGCGGTTCGCAGGGAGGTGGACTCACTCTTGCCTGTGCTGCACTCGAACCACGTCTAAAACTCGCTGCACCCGTATTTCCTTTTCTGTGCGACTACTTAAGAGTGTGGGAGATGGACCTGGCAGTAGGAGCCTATGAAGAACTCCGCGAATATCTACGATTCTTTGACCCAAGGCACAAGAACATGGATGAGACCTTTATGAAATTGGGTTATATTGATAATCAGCATTTGGCACCTCGTATTAAATCTGAAGTATTGATGCTTACTGGTCTAATGGATACAATATGCCCTCCATCCACTCAGTTCGCTGCCTATAACAAGATCACCTCCAAAAAGAATGTCATTCTTTACCCGGATTTTGGTCACGAAGGATTGCCTGAATCCTCAGATATAATCTTCGGATTTATGTCCGGCCTCTGATTCTCCAATCAATATTGTAAGGTAATCCACGTTATATTTGCGGGTTACCTTACAATATCATCATCCTGCGTTTGTCTTCGGTTTGATTTACCCCATTGAATAAGTATGTCGGAGGTGAAGATATTATGCCGATATGCCGACAATTCTCTTGTATATATCGCTTCACATTTCGTGGTGTTTTAGGTGTTAATGGTAGAAATGTATTCAGATATAGTACAATTATCATTCAATACGAAGATTTAAGCACTCGTAAGAAACCATCAGGTTTTGATGGCAATTTGAGCCGCTATAACTAGTCTAGGTTTCCAATCGAAATAAGTAGGCTCCCCCAACTTGGGGGCTCAGTGTGAATTGATCAAAGCTCATGATGTTATTCTTACAATCAAATTTAGATTATATATTATTCATACAAGGCACGACCCTGGTCCTGCTTGCAATAGTCTGCATAGGCCTTAATAGAGTGGATCCCAAGTTCCGGTTATGGAATCTACTGGGTTTGTACGGGCTGTTATATGGTATCAGCAAATGGGCGGATATGCTGGCATTCGGCTTTGCAATTACACCAACCCTTAAATGGGTTCATCTAGTGATTGTCCTCTTATCTTATTTACCGCTTCTTGAGTTTGGACGACTTGGCTTAAAGAAACACAATATCAAAGTTCCAGGACGGTGGATTTACGTTCTGGTGCCCTTAATCGTGTGCATTGATGCAGTTACAGGCATTTATGGGGCGAGTGCTGCAGCATTGCATATCCTGGAAATCTCCGGATTATTACTGGCTGGGATAGTTTTAATTCAAGAAGCGCGCCATACGACTCCTCAGAAATCCAAATTGTTTGCTGCATCTGGCACATCCGTTATATTGATCAGCATTATTAAAGTGTCCAGTGTATTCGAAAGCATTCTCCCCTCTTCTCATATCTCAACTAATGCTTTACTTCAATCTATCGAAACAATTCTATCCATGGTTGCTGTTTACTGTATTTGGACAGTATACAGGCAGTCACAAAACTCCCCTGGAGAGACACACATGTTCAGGTTTGCATTTATTCCAGGGGTTATGGCTGTGCTGCTGGTTCTGGGGTGGTGGCTGGCTGGATGGCATGGACAGATTATTGATCTCCAGCTGCGGAAAAATCTTCTGAACCAGGCAGTATCTATTGCTGAAACAATTGATCCGGAACAGGTAAATACACTATCTTTCACTTCAAAGGATATTGATAATCCTAAATACCGCCGCCTTTGCGATCAAATGGCTGCTTATGCTGGTTTTATGGGACAAAAAGGTATCTGTAGCATTGAGCAGCGGGATGGACAGTTCTATTTTGGCCCCAAAAGTTACAAGCATAATAATGCATTGATCTCAATATCTGGAACGCGTTACATGGAACCGCCGGACGGGTTTGGGCAGCTTTTCCACTCTACAAAAGCAAATACAATCGGTCCATATGTAGACGAATACGGAACAGTGATTTCTGCATATGCACCTGTTCTTGATACAAATGACAGTCATGTCATAATGTTGATTGGCGTAGACTTTGTAGCGGATACATGGAAACAAACAATCGCACTTGCAAGATTGCTTCCCATACTCTTTACGCTCGCTTTAATGACCATAATTATGATCTTTAGCAGTTTTCTGGCATGGCGTTGCAGGTTATCAGTGGAGTTTCAGGCAAAGTATAGGTTCCTTGAAACAGCTCTGATCGCGGCAGTTGGAATCGTTTTGTCTTTCGCATCTGCATATCTAGCCGACAATTCTGAATCTCGCACCCGTCAGATTACATTTTCACAATTGGCCGAGTCGCAAGTGAGTCGAATCGTCGAAGCAATGCAGGATATTCGTGATAAACAATTGCCTGGGCTTGCCCGGTTTTTTGAGAGTAATGAAAAAGTTACAAGCGCAGCATTTAGTCATTATGCTGAATCAATGTTGACCGATAATGTTGTTACTGAAATAGGCTGGGCACCACGTATAGATTCGGTATCCGGACACGATGAAGCATTTCCAGTGTCATATGTAGAACCACACGGTCAAAAGAATTCAGTAATCGGTTTTAATCTGGCATCTGAACCCAGGACAAAAACCGCTTTGAATGAAACTCTGAACACTGGTATGCCTACAATCACAGATACGATGCGTCCGGCAAGCAATAATGATCAAGCGTTAAGTGTATTCATGCCAATCCGTAAAACCTATTGGGCTACACCAATAGCAAAGCTATCAACAAACACTCATGCATCAGCGAACGGTGTAGTGTATCTGACTCTGAATGTAGATTCCCTGGTCAGAAAGTCCACACAATATTTGATGAATACCTATCCAGATTTTTATGTGCATATGTATCAGCTGGATAAAAACGGTCTGCCACTAAATATCAACCTGAATAAAGAAGCCACTCACTATTCAACACCCACATCCACTATCTTGAGTGAGTATGAGATCAAAGAAACATCTACTATCCTGCCACTCTTAGTGTTTGGTAAAGCGTATGCATTGGTGGTAAATGCAACCCCTGAGTATTTGGCTGCAAATCCCAAACGTGATGGCTGGCAAACCGGCACAGCAGGTCTATTACTGACCGCAATATTGTCAACACTTACAACCATTCTGGTCAACCGTCGAGTTGACCTGGAGAATCAAGTTCAAGCCCGGACTATTATGCTTACAGAAAGCGAAGAGGAGCATCGTCGTCTCATTGAGAATGCTGTTTCTGGTTTTGCTCTATTTGAAATACAGAGAGATGAATATGACATACCAAAAGACTACGTATTTATCAATGTGAACAAGGCATTTGAAGCACAGACAGGACTACAAGCAGAGAACATCATTGGTTTGAGAGTTTCACAGGTTATACCGGATATTGTAGATACGGATGTAAGTAAGGCTTTTTGGGAAGTTGCGCTCAAGGATCAGTCAATAAGTCTAGAACAATATCTTGAATGCCTTAGTCGTCACTTCTATATAAATGCTTACAAAGCAGGCAAAGACCGTATAGCCGCATTTGTATTAGATATTTCTGCTCGTAAGCATGCAGAGGAAGAGATTAGGAAGAGTCGGGAGCAGTATATGCTCGCGGTAAACGGTAGCAAAGACGGTATTTGGGACTGGAACCTGTTGGACAACTCCATGTTCCTGTCTACCAAATGGAAGCAGATGATAGGATACGAAGATTGGGAATTGCCGAATTTGTATTCCACATATGAAGAACGTATACATCCCGAAGACCAGTTAATGGTAAGTGAAGCACTAAGCAGCTATCTGAAGAGCGAAATAGTAGATTACATTATGGAATTTCGTTTTCTACATAGGGATGGTAAATATATCTGGATTATGTCTCGCGGTGAGGCACTCCGTGATGAGTTCGGTGTAGCATATCGTATGGTGGGATCACATACAGATATTACTGCCCGTAAACAAGTGGAAGTGGAGCTGAACCTGATAAACTTGCAATTGCAGAATGCCATTGAAGAAGCCAGTCACATGGCTATGGAAGCGGAGTTAAGCAAACACGAACTCGATAGCGAACGTGCAAGTCTTCAGGCAATATTTGATGCAGCCCAGGTTGGAATGCTGCTGATAGATACAGGCTTTTTTATTACAAAAGTCAATGATTCCGTAGGTCAGCTGGTAGGCAGGAATATGCCGGATTTATTGGGGCAGTGTGCATGTGACGGGTTATCTTGTATACATGCCCAGCATACATCGTATGGATCTGTTAGAGCAAAAGCATGTGCTGATTGTCTACTCTACAATACAGTGATTGGTGTCCACGAGTCCGGTGTTGTAGTCAGGGGAGAAGAGATTGCACAGCGCCTGGTAATAGATAACCAGGAAAGACTATTCTATTTTTCTATTAATGCCTCTCCTATAGAGATTGACGATAAACGACAGGTGCTGTTGGCAATCATGGATATTACCGATCGAAAGCAGACTGAGGTAGTACTAAAGCAGCAAGCTCATCATGATCCGCTTACCGGGTTGCCAAATAGACTGCAATTCAACAAGACACTCTCCAGTATTGTGCATAGCAGACGAAAAACGGAAACCAAAATCGGGGTCATGTTTATTGACCTGGACAGATTTAAAGTTGTCAATGATTCCCTTGGGCATGATATTGGCGATCTACTTCTAGTGGAGGTTTCCAGACGCCTGAATCTGTGTGTTCGAGAGCACGATACCCTATGCCGTATGGGAGGAGATGAGTTTACTATAATCCTGCGTCCACTTTCCGGCATAGATGCCATAAACATTGTAGCCAATCGTATTTTCAGCGAAATAGACAGACCATTTACCGTAAAGGAACATGTGATTAACATCGGTGCCAGTATTGGAGCAAGTATATATCCTCAAGATGGCACTGATGTGGCAAGTATTGTGAAGAAAGCCGATACTGCCATGTACAAAGCCAAGGAACTTGGTAGGAACAACTGTCAGATATACACATCTGATATGGACACAGATACCAGGAAACGTATGAAAATGGAACGTGAACTGCGAATGGCATTAGCTAATGAACAGTTTGTAGTTCACTATCAACCAAGAACAGACCCTTTGACCGGGAGATTTCAGGGTGCCGAGACATTGGTCCGATGGTACCACCCTAAGCGAGGACTGTTACTACCTCTAGAATTTCTGTCGGTTGCTGAAGAGAGTGGGATTATAGTACAGATAGATGATTATGTATTCCGAACTGTCTGTGCCAGATTAAGATTGTGGATTGATGCCGGATATTCACCGGATTGTGTATCCGTTCATTTTAGTGAAGCCCAGATGAGGCGTCCGAATTGCACAGAATACATTACCAAATATCTTGACATGTATGATCTCAAAGCCTCCTCGATTGCTATTGAAATACCAGGTGCATCTCTATTATGCATTCCTAATGTTGTGTTGAATGCATTGCAGGAACTCCGCGAACAAGGAATGAATGTTATACTGGATGACTTTGGAACTGGACCTGTATCATTATTGACACTTAATAAGGCTACTGTAGATAGTGTTAAACTGGATGGATCATTGCTTAGAGGTGTTTCGGGCGATAACTGGGATAATGTTGCAGTCGCAGCATCAATAACCTCTTCGGCTCACAACCTGGGGCTTCAGGTCATTGCTGTTGGGGTAGAAACATTTGACCAAATGCTCCTCGTAGGTTCACTGATGTGTGATACCATTCAAGGAAACCAGATTAGCCCGCCACTATGTATTGAAGAGTTTGAGCAGTATCTGAGAACCGATGTATTTGATAATAGTAATCTGACAGTTTGACGGAATCAAACGCGGCCTGTTGGTTTTATAATGTTAATTCTCTCATTGTGACAGGTAGTTCTTGATTCCATCAGCACGGTTTCTATATTCCATTGCCCAGTTACGGTCTTTCTCCCTGTCATCTCCTGACACCTTTGTTTGCTCCAGAAAATCAGCGGCTTCAAGGCAAGCCTGCATTTCTTCTTGCAGGAGTTGCTTGGATTCTTTACGATAGATATCAGGATCACCTTTAACACGTTCATATATGGATTGTAGACCAAAGCACAACCCGATTTCATACTGTACAGCTCTCATTGCTTTTTGATAAATCAATTGTCTTCTCAAATGCTCATGACGGGTAGGGGATGGTTCACTTCCATTCCACCAGTATTGATACCCCAGTGCGGATTTGTCAGCAGCATTAACTGCTTGTTGCATAAAATCTACTGCCAGATCCATATGCGGTTTAGCATCTTTCCACGCCTGATAGACTCCTGCTAATCCATCAACAAGATTGGGATTATATAAGTATCCACCAGGTGAAAGTTTTGGAAGCTGTCCCAGCCCAATCCGGTTCTTTGCCACCTCGGATGGGATTGGTGTAAATGCTCTTGAGTTCCATCCCGGCCACTGGTTGACGTGAAAGCTTGCATGATTGGATATTATTGCTTGAGCTTTCTCCAGTGATTTCCAAGACTCTATAACTAAATCTCCTACGTGTTTGCCATACTGTCGCCGCGCGATATTGAGGCATATCTGCTCCGGATCTGCAAGTGGATTTTGGAAGAATGCCCTCAGTGCTATTGAGTTGCAGGAAATATCCTGGTTCCATGCACCCCAATGATCAAATACACCGTCAGCATCGATAAGAGACCACCGTCGAACTTTTGCCGCAATACCCAAAGGGTAGTCTTGTATGTCATTTAAGTCCATTACACTGTCATCACCGTAATGAAAGTCATCGTAACCTATAAAGAGTTGCCCGGTCATTCGACAGATGTTTCGAGTCTTAGACATAAAATCGTGTATTTGTCTCTCAGCTTGCCAACCATCGTTCTCAGCAGACATATATACACCGCTGGCTGAAGGAAGCGCTGCTTGACGCTCCATGAATTCTGTTGGCGAAGATTCCCATCCCCAGTTTGTGGTTAGTATACGTAAGTCCGGCTGAGATTTACGTCCTTCTTCTACGAGGAATCTGATTAGTCTATCCCGCTGATCGATTTTACTCATACCCTTACAACGTAAACATGAAGCAGGATCGCACAATTCACCACCGGAATCATTGCCGAAAAGAAAAACAATGTGTATTTCGGGGAATTCTTTAAAGAAAGCAGACAGCAATTCCTTATAGTATTTTTGAACATCCGGATGAGAAAAACACAATACCTTACCCTGATAAGTGCCAGTGTCACTGAGAACATCAGCCGGGTAACCATCAAGCCATTGCCTGCGTGCATCCTCTGGAATCCAGGGGCCACCCTGGCAAGGTAATTCGACAATCCATAGTATTGGTTCAATACCGTAATCAAGACAGTCATTAATGAGTTGTCTCAAATTGTTATGATTAGATTCCACAGTCTCCTTATTGGAAGCTTTTGGAAATACATTGCTGCTGACAAATCCTTGAAAATGACGTATGTCACCGTTCCAATCATGGTCTAACAGACAATGCGATGCACCCAAATGGCTTATGTATCTGACATCACTGCGGGTGCCTGGCCATTTATCAAAACGTTGGTGGAATATGCGTTTAGGAATAGTAAAGACACCCTTACGGTGAAGCCCTTCTCGCAATGTCTCTTCAGATGCGATAATCTCCTGCAACTCATATACAGCCTGTAGGAGACCTCTAGGTGTGTTTCCCAGGAGATATAGAGTGTGCTTATAAACAACCAGTTCATATGCATCCTTTTCAGATGGCACATTATGCAGGTCAATTATCCCTTTTTCAATCAACACCCGGGCCGCTTGTGATTCTCCCACTAACGCCAATAGTAATGAACCATCTGTTGCAAAATCTTTAGCACTGCTATTCAATGTTTGAGTTTTGTTTGCCTTGAGTGCCATGGAGATCTCAGCCAGGGCTGTTTTGTGCACCCGGGACTGGCCAGGACATGAGATAGGAGTATGGATGGACAGTTGGAATATGTAATCGGATGAACTGCTCGCATCTGCTGTGCTAAGCATGAAAATCACCAATACAAACACAAATAGTATACTGGACAACTGCATTTTGTGTGCTCCAGGAAAGATGCTTCGAGTTGTAATAGTCCCGAAGCATCAACAATATTTGGAATGCAAGTACTATTTAGTGACATTGCCTTGTATTGAAATACTACTGATAGCGCAGGTATAACTTCCTACTTTGTTATGCAGGTTTATTCTTAGGAAGAAGTGTTGTTTGCCTGATACCATACCCGTCATATCGACTGGCGCATCGAATGGAAGTATTGGTTTGCCTTCAACACTCGCATTGTTGGCTATTTCATTCCATGGTCCATCTGCTGATTCTCCGAGCATGACTCGAATGGCTATGTTTGGATAACTCTCCATGCGGTTTATTTTGAAACTGGAGAAATCACCGCCATTAGCCTGTATGTCATATACAAGATCAGCTTCACCATTGCTATCCATATCCAGACCCCATGTGCCATCAATAAAACCAACTCTCTTGACTGCGTCAATGAATGTTCTTCCACCGAGATAAAATCCATCACTGTAGGAGAACTCACCTGTGCCGAAGGACGTTCCTTGTTTTACTGATGCCAGCAAAGCCTTGATAATAGGTTCCGCCGGGCATTCAAGGTTGGTGAGACGGAGTTTATACTTCGGGTCTTCGAGGATCTTCAGCGACTCTTCAAACATCCCTGCAGCTTTCAGCCGGATTGAAGGATCTTTTGTTCTGCCATACTCCCGAATAAGTGCCTGGGCACCAAAATACAACTCGCCAATTCTGAAACCATTGCTGACAAAATCCATCCGGGTTTTATATACCGGATCAGAACCAACAATCTTTGCGTTGGCTTCATCAATCAGAGTGCGGAGTTCCTTTAACAGGTCTGAGTTGAAAACAGGTATCAGCTGTTCCATAACCTGATACTGAGGAGGACCATTTTTTGCGGCAATTTCCATTTTACGGTAGTATTCACGCATAGGTTTGGCAGCAGGTCCATAGAACTTATCGCAGAAATCATTGACATATGCATCTACATTTGTGTTAACATCCCATAATAGTCTGGGGAAAACAATAAAATTGAGATGCTGTCCGCCCCAGTTCTGATGTGTTTCACTGTAGACGCCGATAGCGCCCTTCTTATAGAAATATGGGATATCGTTAGAGATTGCGTGAACAGCCGGCCAGAACGCATATGAACCATACGCCCCCCAGTATGTATAAAGAAACAATGGATTGCCGAGTTTGCTCCAGTCATTGATTGCAGCACCAAGTTTGCTGTTGTCGTTGACTCCGTGAAAATGATCATCCCCCCAGTGTGTCAACCAGAACACAGTGTTCTTTACTGGTTTCACAATCTTTGGCGTGCCCACTGAATGATAATTGCAGTAATATGTGACATAGTGGTCGGGATAGACTTTTTGAATTTCACCGCACATATAATTGGCGAAATCAGCGATACGGTCGATTGAATTGCCCATATCCTTCTCTCCATTTGGAAGAGTCGGAATAAGCTTCTTGCATTCGTCGCACTCACAAAAGCTTCCATTGTCATTCGGGCTTATACAGATTAACCTTGGCACATTATTTCCATATGTCTTGAGCTGAGACATGAGATTCCTTACAGCTTCTTTACGCATTTCAGGATTTGTTGTGCATAGCTGAGATGGTTCGCGTTTTCCATTACGCAATGCAAACCATTCCGGATGAGTAGAGAAATAACTGCCGGCGCTAACGAGATAATCATAACTGTGACCCGCACCCCACCACTGGTATCCTCCAAGGTGGTTGCCTCGCCCCCATTCATTGAGAGCCCAGGTTGGGTCTTTATCTTCACCAATACCTGCGACAGGTAGTCCGGCTCTGATCCTAAAACTCGGAGAACGCAAAGTTTGTTGTGACTTGACAACTAGAGTCTTGAGCTTGGGTATAACTGTCCCCCAGTCACCCGGGAAGTACCAGCGGCAGCCAAAACTTTCTATGAGAAAGTAGGTCGCGTGCAGTGTGCCAATATCGTCAATGCCGACGATTCGGACTGTTTTGTTATCTGCATTAACATATGAGGATTCTTCAGGCTTATTATTGGCTTGCATCCACTGTCCAAGTCCGATGGTACCTGGCTGCATGCCTATGAGAATTACATTGCCTTTTACATTTGAACGCTGAGTCGTGACAATCAGAGTAGCCCCAGTGATATTTTTTACGTAGAATTGAAGCTTCTCGGCGCTAAGTTTTTCTTCTGCACTGGGCTTAAATGGAAGAATAATCGATGCTGTAGGTTTACCGGACTTAACTATTGTCACGTCCGAAGAGGCCGGGATCGAAAGCAGGAAAATTGCGGAAAGGGCAACCAATAATGTGTAGATTCTGATAGGCAAAGGAAACCTCCGGGGCAATGCAGGGCGGATGTTTGAATCCGCCCAATTAAACACCAAATTTACTAGTGATGAGAGAAACATCTCTCGCCGGTAAATACCATACTCATCGCATGCTCGTTACAAGCCTGAATAGCTTCCCAGTCTCTTACAGAACCACCCGGTTGGACAATTGCACGGATACCGGCTTCGGCTGCAGCATCGACACTGTCTCGGAATGGGAAGAATGCATCAGAACTCATTACCGATCCTTCAAGAGATTCATCACCTTGGAACTTCTCCCTGGCTTTATCGATAGCCTGGCGAACGGCAGCAACTCTATCTTGCTGGCCTGTTCCAACAGCGATAGTTACTCCATTCTTAGCTATAACAATTCCGTTTGAGCGCACCGAAAGGTTGACATACCAGCTGAACAACAAGTCATTCATCATATCCGTAGTAGGCTTAACATCGCAAGTGAATTCCCCACGGCTGGGGTGTTGTGTATATGCCAACTGCAAGTCATCGGCCGATTTAATTCTGGTAAGTAGAGCTTCTGCAATGACAAGAGAACCATCAGACATAACTTTGATAGTAGGAAACGCGTCCTCACCCACCCATTTCGGAAGTTCGGGTATGTTTGGCAGGCGTATTGCGCGAATCTCTTTATTCATTTTATACGTTGCATGGTCATTCAGCACTTCCAGACTGCCTTCCTCATAATCAGGTGCTGCTACGACTTCAACTACGCTTTTCATGATTTCCTTGGCAGTTTCAACAGTTAGAGGAGTATTCAGGACAACTGTTCCACCAAAGGCAGCTACTGGGTCTGCGTCTCGAGCTCTGATATATACTGTTCGCTGGCTCTGATCCCCATATTGAACTGCAGCACCACTTGGATTCAAGTGTTTCATTACTGCACATGCAGGCTGTTCAAAGTATTTAACAATATTTGCACCATGGTTCAGATCACTGTAGTTGGTTTCAGATAATCCGGATTTACCTGTCTTAAGGATTTCCAGGTTGCCAAAAGTCAGACCCGATGCCCCTTTGGGACGGTACAAACTTGCTCCCTGGTGTGGATTAGTTCCGTATCGGAGGTCTTCAACCTTTTCGTATGTTACGCCAAGAACAATAACCTCATCAGGAAAACCGCTCTGTGTGCGGGAGAAATATTTACTTCTAAAGTCGGTAGACAATGCTATACCTCCACATTCGTATCTTTTCATATTCGCCGCGAATGATCTCTTTTCCTGCAATCGGTCGGACATAGATTCATGCCGCCAGAGTCTGGTTAAAGTATTGGGTTCTGCTGAAAAAATAAAATAAAAACATCTTGATTAATATAGCTCTTGACTATGGAATTGCTTGCAAATTACCGATAATTAGCATACATAACCTATAATGGGAGGTGATCGTGTTGACTGCTGATGGATCATTTCTGGCAGGGAGCATCGCTCGAGCTGCAGAAATCGACCGCACGATCATACAGACCCCGCGAGCAGTGGATAACGCTCAAGCTCAGTTAGCTTCAGAAAGTAAGATGCTGACAGATTTGAAACGAACACAGAACGCGGAGCAACTGCGTAGAGATAAAGTGCGGCACGAGCGGGACGAACGTCGACGACACATGGAGAGAGATCGACTAAACTACGGAAAGAGTAACGAAGAGGAAGAAGAAGGCCCTTCGTTAGATTTGGTTGCTTAGCCTATGGGACTTGATATACTGACTAGCATAATAGCTCTGGTTGTAATGGGTGTCTGCACTTGGGTGGTTATACGCTGGTTCTTCAAAATCGGTAATAATCACTCTAAAAAAAGTGACTTGCTTAGTCCACGTGATCTTGCTGCACTCGAAGACACTACCAAGCGTTTAATGGACGATCTAAAAGCTGTTACAGACGATTGTGTTTCTCGCATTGAACAGGCATGCCAGGATGCAGAAAACCGAATTGCGGCTGCGCAGAGTAGGGGAATGCACTCCGACAGTCTGACAATCGGTTTAGCCGATACGTCACCTGTAATCCCTGGAATTCGTCAAGAACCGCCTGTCACCATTGAAAAGCCAATAAAAGAAGAAGCAATTGCTGGCCCCGCAAAAGGTGTGCAAACGGTTACTTCGTTTGCCAGATCCACAGGACTTACAACTGGTGAAGTAGAACTGATGCGAGGTCTGCACGAATACGGCAAATCCAAAAAGAGTTAAAACATGTCATTCCCGACTCGATCGGGAATGACATGAATTGATTCTAGCAACCTAAAATACTGACAACCTGTTCTGTTCTCATAGACAGAACATCCACTGATCCAAGTATAGCGCTCGCTTGTGAATGGTTTACTTCTCGTCCAATTCTGGTGTAGAAGTCCACTTTAGCTGCCCGATCATCTCCAAATGCACTCTCTGCCCATGGACTTGCTGAACCGGCATCTGCGAACCTGGCCATAAGTGTGTGACCCCAGAAGAAATGTGCTCCTGAGATAAAATCTGCAACATATGGCTGCAATTCAGGTGAATTGAAGTCATCTACAAATGGTAGACCAGCCTTGTTCATCTCTGTTCCAACACATATTGGGAAACATCTGTCTTTAGCAGCTTTAATGGCAAGCTCAAGATTCTTGACCTTAACAGCTTTTTCATCAGGATTCTTGATATTCCAGTTGCGATCCGGAATTATGTTCATGGCTACAATGCCTTTGCTGTCCAGCATCTCCAGCAGTTTTGGCATGTCCTGCTCCCCGGGATTGGTTCCATCAAGCCATGTTGCTGTCGGCAGTGCGTTCATATCTCGGATCATCTCAATAACCGGTTCAATGTCCGGGAAAGTCTCTTTGCTGGGAGCAATATAACCGACTCCACCGAATTTCATAAGCTTGTTGCGGATCATATCGTGGAACTTCGGTTCATCATCTACAAGTTTTTCTGCTGTATCCGAATCCAGTCCAAGTGCGTCAGCCCAGAAAGATACAAGCGATTTGTGATCTCCAAAGAATATGTCTCTGGATTTTGCATCATATGCAGCCAGCATGTGCCTTTCTGTGACATTTCCTGATGGGGTCAACGGGACGACATCAGTGTCGTAGTCCAGCTGGACTTTATCCAGAAAACCATTCACTTTTCCTAATACCAACAGATTGCGCTGTCTGGCCATATCCCGCATCTGAGCCAGTTGTTTCCCAGCCTTAGAATCGGGACATGGGAGTTTATAGCATCCACCCGCCATAAAATAAGTGATGCCCGGTTCGTTGGGTGAAGTCATCACCTTGTCTGCATAATCAGAAACAAATACACGTGTCTCCATTGATGCACAGACAGGCAGTTCCATTGTCAGTCCACTGCTCAGGAACTCTTCCATACCGTCCAGTACATCAAAGTCTACTATCCCGGAGGCTGCCAGACCATATTTTTTAGATTCCCAGGCAACTCTACTCGGAGACCAGGCATTGGCATTAAAGCTAAAAAAAGTGTGGAAATGCAGGTTAACTTCAGGTTTTGTTGCGGGAATGCTGATTGCCCCGCTGGTTATTAATCCAGCTATCTCATCCAGCGCATCTTTTCGTATTGCGCTGTCAAAAGAATCAAGGTTTGCTTCAATGTTTTGAAGCCTATTGTTGTCATTCATTATTTGCGGTCCTTTCAATTTATATACATACTGCTTATGCGTAAGAACTTAACATCCCTTCCAATAGTATACAGTATCGCTTCACTACCAGGCTGAACGCAGTTCGTTAATTGTGATGTGAGGGATAGTTGCGCAGCCGCCTTCAGCAAAAGCAGACATAGATTTCTCTTCAAGCGCAGGTACAAAACAGGAGGACATAGATATCTCTCCATCGTTTGCATACAATTCAATAGAAGTCTTGTCCAGCAGTATCCGTAACTTCATATTCCCCTGTTTCAAACCAACAATTGCTTCTTTGCCTAGAACAGATATAACTCCACTCGATTGATTATACGAAATGCGTTCACCACGCAATATAATCCCGCATTCCGCTGCATTTCCAACATTTATTACAACGTCAATATCCAGTAGATTGCCTTCAATGATTTTGTGCGGAGACTCATTAGGAGCTAAATGAATGTTAGTCGAACGGTGCTCAGTCTTGTAAAGAGATTCAATTTCCTTGACAGGATTTCTGCACAATCGAATCCCGTCCTCGCATGTTCGAAGCGTCAGCTCGCAGGGAAATGACATTTGCTGGTTGAACAACATGTCCGGATATATGCCCCCGTTCATCCATGCGATCTGAATTCTTCTACCATCTTCAGCCGGTATACCGCTGAATGTCTGAGTTGCATAAAAGTTAGCACCAAAATCAGCTTTGAGAGGACCAGATTCAGTGGTGAATGCTCTACCATCAAATGAACCTATCAGATAATCACCATTTCCACTGACCAGGACCCACTTCTTATTCGATGAGTTATCCACTGGAAGTTCAAAAAAGTCCGGGCACTCATAAAATCCCGGAACCTCACTCATATATGTCCAGGCTTTTAAATCATCGGAGGAGAAAAAAGCAGTGCCTTTCTGACCAGATCGTGCAGTCTTTTCTGCATAAAGGGCCATAATCCATTTTCCCGTAGGGCCATGCCAGATGATTTTGGGATCCCTGTCCGGGAAGAACGGAATCACGGGATTGCCTGCATACTTTTCCCAGGTTCGACCAAGATCATTACTATACGCTATACACTGTCCGTGCTCTTCACCGGTATACGCAGCAACCAGAACATCCTCAGTGCCGGTCTTGAATCCGGATGTGTTTTCCACATCTGCAACCGCAGAACCTGACCAGGCAGCCCCATTTTCATCCGGATAGAAAACAATCGGCAGTTCAGTCCAGTGGACCATATCTTTACTTACGGCATGTCCCCAATGCATACTGTTGAATGTGGGGGTAAGGCCATCAGGATAGTGTTGAAAGAAAAGATGATATTCCCCTTTGTGGAAAATCATCCCATTGGGATCATTTAACCAGCCTTTTTTCGCAGTAAAGTGGAATTGTGGCCGATAAGTTTCATTGTAGAGATTTTCGGTATTCATTGGGCTGCTCCGGTTATAGTATTCACTCTGCAGAATAACACCGGTAGATAGTTTCGTCAACTAAGATAAATGTCATCCGGAACGTAGTGAATGATGACAAATCCTCGTTTTATTACGAAATCTGAACTCTTGCCTGGTGAATAGGGCGAACGCATCGAATTTATTCTGCAAGGCAGCTTCCGTTCGTCCTGAGCGAAGTCTAGGGACGCGGATATGCACAAACCATTCATCTTTTTTGCCGAAGTGCAAACAGGACAAGAGTGAAACATCCTTCGACAAGCAGTGTAAATGCTCATAGCATTCACACCCTCCTAAGAAAACGCAAAGTTTTAACGACAATTCTACCTGTCAGAATTGGTGCTGGTTTCTAATCGAAATAAGTTGGCTCCCCCAACTTGGGGGCTCAGGATGAACGGTGTCTATTTTGATGCGTTCGCCCTTGCCTGCTGAATAAATCAGCTAAGCATTTCATTCAAACATGGTATAATTCTGAAATCATTTGCCACCGAGGTGACCCTTTATGTGCAACACAATGCTTCCAGGCGCAAGAATCAGGGCTACATATGAGTTTAGACCGGTCGACCACTTACATAGAACAGAGTTCTACATTTGGGAAGAAGCTATCGAGAGGTGGAAAGGTGAGGGGTTGCCGGATGACTGGAGGGAGCAGAATATATTCCAGTATGACCCTCCCGGTGTATTCGGCACTGATGTCAATCTGGGCTGGTGTGAACCTCCATTTATTCCAGGATTTGAGGAGAAGATAATTGAATCCTGCGGAGATCACGATATCATCCAGGACATTGCAGGTAGATTAATCAAAGTATTTCATGGCCGCAGACACGGGTTTATGCCGGATTATCTCAAGCATCCTGTCACTTCAATGAAAGATTGGGAAGAGATTATGCCGCGATTGAACCCATCAAATCCACTTCGTTGGGATGGTGTTCGCGGAACTCTATTAGCGCAAAGGGTAAAAGCTGAAGCAGTTGACGGTATGCTTGTCCAGAGTATTATCGGTGGATATATGTACCTACGGGCCTTGATCGGTCCTGAAGACCTGCTTTATATGTTCTATGACCAGCCTGAGGTAATCCATGCTGCGATGAAAGGCTGGTTTGAGTTAAATGATGCAGGCTTGAAGCTTGTACAGTCTGAAACCTGGCTGGATGAAATATTCATAGCTGAGGATATATGCTATAACCACGGTCTGCTTGTGTCACCTGATACCATGCGCGAGTTCCTGTTTCCGTATTATCAACAACTATTGGACAATGCTCGTGCACGGCAGAAAGCGCCTGTGAGTTTCCAGGTAGACACCGACGGAGATTGTAGGCCTTCCATACCTTTATATTACGAGCTTGGACTCACACGGATGTCTCCATTCGAAGTAGCTAGTGGATGTGATGTTGTGGAGATTGGCAAGCAATATCCGAATCTTGTTATGTCCGGTGGAATAGATAAGCGCATTCTTGCAGCCGGTAAAGATGCCATAGATGCTCATCTGCAGCATATCCTGCCGGCTATGGTAGAGAGAGGTGGGTATTATCCAACCTGCGATCACGGTGTCCCCGATGATGTCAGTTTCGAAAACTATATGTATTATCGCCAAAGAGTTTGTGAGTTGGATCATATATAGCCATCGCATTGGTTACTTAGCCTATGAGAAAAGAGGGAAGTTTATAAATATAATACATTAGTTGTTCTCATTACAATTAAGCTATGTAAATCTGTATATGATTGTTTCGGATGAGTTAACCATATCCTGGTTTTGGTTTGACACTGGACAAGCTGCTATGTTAGACTTAATCGTCACGCCTTGTTTGTGTATGCTGTCAGGCGCGCGTTCGGAGCACGAGTGATCCGCGGCTTCGGGATAGCGACCAAGCGGCATAAGCAAATGAACCCCTTTTTTTTCTGGGGATTCGGCGTATGGACTATATTAGTCCCGGCAGAGCTGGACTGGCGGATTTACCGTCACCAGACAAGGAGAGATCACATGCCGTTAATGAAGGAAAAGAAAACTGAGATTATTGGACAGTTTCAGCAGACTGATGGAGACACAGGTTCACCGGAAGTCCAGATAGCACTGCTCACCGCCAGGATCAATCAACTCACCGAGCACCTCAAGATTCACAAGAAGGATCACCACTCTCGCAGAGGCCTTTTGATCATGGTTGGCCGCAGACGAAGACTTTTGAACTATCTCAGCGATAAGGAAATCGAGAAATACCGCGAAATCATCGCGAAACTCGGCCTCAGACGCTGATACCGGCTTAGCCGGATTATTGTGTGTTCGCAGGCCAGGAAAAACCTGGTCTGCAAATACGCTCAAATTGTGTATGGAATGGAAATGGCGGGAACCGTCGTTTTCGAGGGAGATAACAATACTATATGCCGATTACCAGAGTTGAAATGGAGCTTGGTGGCAAGCTATACTCACTAGAAGTGGGTAAAGTTGCCGGTCAGGCAAACGGGGCGGTTATGCTGCAGTGTGGAGATACTATGATCATGGCCACTGCATGTATGAGCGCCAAACCTAGAGAGGGAATGGATTTCTTCCCCCTTACTTGCGACTATGAAGAACGAAAATATGCAGTTGGGAAGATTCCTGGCGGTTTCGTGAAGCGTGGGGGAAGACCCTCTGAGAAAGCCGTCCTGACGTCTCGTCTTATAGACAGACCAATCAGACCACTATTCCCTGATGGTATGCGAAACGATGTCCAGGTTATCGCATTGCCGCTGTCAATGGAACCCGATGTGCCCGCAGATGTGCTGGCAGTCGTGGCATCCAGTGCAGCGCTTGCGATCTCTGACATTCCATGGAACGGTCCATTAGGTTGTGCCAGAGTTTGTAGAGTAGACGGAGAGATGGTTGTAAATCCATCCCTGGAACAGATCGCAGCCTCCGATATGGAATTCATTGTTGCCGGCAAAGACGGCAAAGTGCTTGAGATAGAGTTCGAAGGAAAAGAGATTCCTGAGAGTGATATCGAAAAAGCGCTAGATTTAGCTAATGAGTTCATGGACAAGATTATTGAATTGCAACTGCAACTTGTTGAAAAGATCGGCAAGCAAAAGGCCGAAGTTGCACTTGTCATTCCTGATGCAGATCTGATGACTGAGATTGCAGCTAAAGTTAATGATAGAATAACCGATGCTATTCGAGACCCGAAAGCTTCCGGCAAAGAGAGCGCGATATTCGATCTTCGTGATGATATGAAGAAAGAACTTGCAGCCGACTATCCTGAGAGAGTTTCCGAGATGGAAGCTGTTCTTGAGAAACTCATCAAAAAGCAAGTTAGACGTATGATCATTGAAGAAGGCAAGCGTGCAGACGGACGTGCGATCGATGAGCTTCGACAGCTTGGTGCTGAAGTTGGCTTACTGCCAAGAGTTCACGGTTCTGGATTGTTCAATCGCGGTCAAACTCAGGTACTGACAACGTTAGTTCTGGGTTCACTCGATGACAGTCAGAAAATCGATACTCTTGAAGAGGATACCGAAAGGTATTTCATGCATTTCTATAACTTCCCTCCTTATAGTGTAGGTGAGGTTCGTCCTCTTCGTGGAGCAGGCAGAAGAGAAGTTGGTCATGGGGCTCTGGCAGAAAAGGCATTGCGACCTGTTATGCCAACTCCCAACGATTTCCCCTATACCGTACTGTTGACTAGTGAAGTTTTGGAATCCAACGGTTCCACCTCAATGGCCAGCACTTGCGGTTGCACTCTGGCACTGATGGACGCTGGTGTTCCAATTAAAGCTCCGGTTGCTGGTATCTCTATCGGTTTGATAACCGATGGCGATAAGGAAGTTCTCCTTACAGATATTCAAGGTTTGGAAGACTTCACTGGTGATATGGACTTCAAGGTTGCTGGAACCACCGAAGGAATTACAGCTATCCAGGTCGACACAAAGACCAACGGATTGAGCAGAGAAATTGTCCTTGGCGCAATGCAAAAAGCCAAAGACGCAAGATTTAAAATTCTTGATGTTATGGTTGCTGCGATATCCATTCCGAGAGTTGAACTGAGTCAGTACGCACCTAGAGTGCTTATGATTGAGATCAACCCTGAAAGAATTGGAGAGATCATCGGACCAGGCGGTAAGGTTATTAAGAAGATTGAAGCCGAAACTGGTGCAAAGATGAGCATTGAGCAGGACGGACGAGTGTTCATCACTTGTGCTGATGCTGATGGGGCTGAAAGAGCCAAGGCTATCGTGGAAGGTATCACAAAAGAGGTCAAACCCGGAGAGATTTACAAGGGTAAGATCAACAGGTTAGAGAGCTTTGGTGCTTTCGTTGAGATACTTCCTAATAAAGATGGTCTATTGCACATTTCTCAGTGGGGTAACGAAAGAGTTAACCGTATTGAAGATGTCTGTGCTCTGGGTGATATAGTTGAAGTTAAGGTCCTGGAAGTTGGAGATGACGGAAAGATCCGGCTTAGCAGAAAAGCTATGCTGGGTGGCGGTTCTGAAGAAGCTCCTGCTCCTCCCAGAGACAGGGATAGAGACCATGATCGAGATAGAGGTCCAAGACCTTCGTCCGGTGGCGGAAGAGGTCCTAGACCTTCAAGCGACAGGCCTACAAATAATCGGTCTGCGAACGATAAACCTACTGGGGACGACGATGGTCCCAAGGTCAAGTTTAGACCTAAGCAATAGAGTGTTCGACTGACTTTGGACCACCGGTTTACAGCGTTGAGTATTCCTCGACGTTGCAGCCGGTGGTCCTTGGCATAAATGAGTGTTTTGAAGCTTTTTCTGTTGCATAAATGCAGCAGATGATCGGCAGGTAGTATTTTGCCTTCAGCAACATCAATTTGTAAAACGATTCTGCCTAATGGAATTCGTATATTAACTGAACAAGTTCCATATGTTGAGTCTTCGTCTATCGGGATTTGGGCCAATGTTGGGTCCAGAGATGAGGATGACTCCAGAAGAGGGATTAGCCATTTTATTGAGCATATGCTGTTTAAGGGCACCAATACCAGGAATGCCTGGCAGATTGCCGATGAGATGGACTATCTCGGTGGGCATCTGAATGCGTTCACCGATAAGGAACATACTTGTTTCTACGTCAAAGTGCTGAGTGAGCATTCAGACAAAGCTCTGGATATCTTGTGCGATATGGTCCTTAATTCTGTTCTCGACCAGGAGGAAATGGATCGGGAAAAGAATGTAGTTATCGAGGAGATCAAACGCCATAGGGACACACCAGAAGAACTGGTCCATGACCTGATACCTGAAGTGGCATGGCGTGGTCACAGACTTGGCAATTCCGTCATTGGTCTTGAGGAAGTTATACTTGGCCTGACACATGATGACCTTGCTCAGTTTATGCAAGAATTTTATAGACCCGATGCTATGGTAGTCTGTGCAGCCGGCAATGTCGATCACGACAGATTTGTAGACCTTGTTACAGCTAGATTTTCAAACCTTACGGGTAAGAGAACTGTCAGGCAGCTTGATGATATATGTGTTGCCCCTGGTCGCCAGATGTTGTCTCGTGCCACCGAACAAGTGCATTTTTGTATGGGAACTCGTGGGTATACTGTATCTGATAGCAGAAAATATGCACTTGCCACTGTAGACTGTGTCCTGGGCGGCGGGATGAGTTCCAGGTTGTTCCAGGAAATCCGCGAAAAGCGTGGATTGGCATATTCTGTCGGTTCTTACGCTGTCTCTTACCAGGATAATGGTATGTTTGTGGTTTTCGGAGGCACCAGCAGGAGCAGTCTCGATGAAGTACTGGAACTGGTCAATAAAGAATGCAAGGATATCGCTGAAAACTCGATTACATCGGCTGAACTGGAGAGAGCACGAAACCAGATAAGGTCCTCCATTGTTCTTGCTCAGGAGAGCATGTCCAATCGTATGAGTCGGCTCGCTAAGAATGAGATTTGCTATGGGCGTATATTTAGTATGGAGGAAGTCATCCGTGAGATGACTATGGTAACACAGGATGATGTAGCACAAGTGGCTGATAGCCTGTTGAAACCGGATGCGTTCTCCCTGGTCGCTGTTGGGGATTTTGCAGCTGAAGAAGAGTAGCGTTTGGCGCGTTTTATCGGAGGGAATATGTCGGAGAGAATCAGAGTCGCTGTCCTTGGTGCCTGTGGTAGAATGGGTGCTGAAGTAGTTCGCACTGTTTGCAATGCGAGTGATATGGAACTTGTTGGAGCATGCGATGTTGTAAGTATAGGTAAATCCGTCAATGAAACAGCTGGTGTTAATTGTCCGGATGTTTTAATAGAATCGGACCTGGCTTCCATGCTTGCACGCACAAATGTAGACGTTGTTGTAGATTTTGCAAAACCTTTTAACCTGAACAATGTTAAGGCTTGCGTTAACCATAAAGCGTCTATGGTAATCGGCACAACTGGTGAAAATTCTGAAGATCTCAAAGAATTGCAGACCATTGCAGAATCTTCTGATGTAGCGGTGATGGTAATTCCGAACTTTGCTGTGGGTGCTGTGCTGATGATGACGTTCGCTGCACAGGCTGCGAAGTATATGCCGAATGTGGAAATAATTGAACTCCATCACGATAAGAAGATGGATGCCCCTTCAGGAACGTCCATCAAGACTGCAGAGATGGTTGCAGCAGCTCGTGAAGCGTCCGGAGTCGCATGGGAGGAGCCTTTGGGAGCAGATGACCCGGCCAGAGGTGAAAAGCACTCAGGAATATCGGTTCACAGTGTGAGGCTTCCCGGTTTGGTTGCTCATCAGGAAGTTATTTTTGGCGGTCTTGGTCAGACTCTGACCATAAGGCACGATAGTCTGGACCGCACAAGTTTTATGCCTGGTGTGCTATTGGCAATACGTAAATCAGCCGAAGGTATCAAAGGCTACATTTACGGTCTGGATAAGATAATGTAAGTAATGGGATAGAAGCCCGATCTTCATATCCCGTTCATGCTGAGCTAGTAGAAGCACGGTTGACTCACGAGATGCCTGTTGAGTGGCTCATTCTAAATGATTTTGTAACCTAATTGTTCGTTTATCTATATATAATGGGGGGTAGTTGATGTCTGAGTATAGAGTTGCCGTAGTTGGGGCTGGAGCTGTTGGCGAAGAGATGGTCAGGGTGCTTAACCAGCGGAATTTCCCGATGTCGAGTTTGAGCATTTTTGCCCGCTCCACCAGGAAACAGGTTATTGAAGATCGTGAGTATGATGTCGTTGAGACAACACCCGATGCATTCGATAACGTTGATATTGCATTCTTTGCCGGTACCGAAGGTTCTAAAGGCGCCAGTAGGCTTTTCGGCTGGGAAGCTGTAAACCGCGGATGTTTTGTAATAGACAACGGAGATGATTTCCGAATGGATCCACGCGTACCTCTGATGGTACCGGAAGTCAATCCTGAAGCAATGGATTCAAATCAAGGTTTTATTGCTAACCCGAACTGCAGCACCATTCAAATGGTCCATGCCTTGGCTCCTCTTCACAAGCTGGCCGGACTCAAGAGAGTCGTTGTCAGCACATTCCAGTCCGTCTCCGGAACGGGTGGGGCAGCTATCAAGGAGCTTGAACAGCAGGTTCAGGACTACGTCGCAGGTAATGATATTGTCGCTGAACAGTATGCTCACCAGATACTTTTCAACGTGATTCCGCAGATAAGCAATCTCAAAGATGAGTATGAAGGCTACTATGGCGAAGAGATCAAAATGATCAAAGAGACGCGCAAGATATTCGGTATAGATGATCTTGCTGTTTCCGCCACTTGTGTTAGAGTTCCGGTCTTCAGAGCTCATTCTGAATCCGTGAATGTCGAGTTCGATAAAGAGATTACAGCTGACGCTGCGCGAGAGGCGTTGAGCAACTGGCCTGGAATCGAAGTAATAGATGATCCCGCAAACGGCAAGTATCCGATGCCGTTGTTTGCTGGCCATCATGACCCGACATATGTTGGCAGAATCAGACAGGATTCCTGCAATCCGAATACACTGGATCTGTGGGTTGTTGCAGACAACATCCGCAAGGGTGCAGCGCTCAATGCTGTGCAGATTGCAGAGCTGGCTGTCAGCCGTGGATATATAAAAGCGAAATAGGCTTCGGCCGTATAAATAGTAGAAAGTAGTGCCTTAATAAGGGCGCGAGGGGGTTCCAACACGGACGATAAACTTCAAATTATTCCACTGGGTGGAATCGGTGAAATAGGCAAGAATATGACTGCCTATGTATATGACGATACCATACTGGTAGTGGATTCCGGACTAATGTTTCCTGAGGAAGAGATGCTCGGTGTTGACATAGTCATACCGGACATCACTTTCCTTGAGGAGAATTCCGATAAAATAGCGGCCATACTGCTGACACACGGTCATGAAGACCACATTGGTGCTTTACCTTATGTGTTGCGTAGGATAGATGTCCCGGTGTGGGGCACCAAACTGACTCTGGGTTTTGTAAACAATAAGCTGTCAGAGCATAAGTTGTCTGCTACATCACGATTGAACGAGTATTCACCAGGAGATAACCTGGAATTCGGTCCATTTAAGGTCGAGGTCGTTGGTGTATCCCACAGTATTCCCGGAGCCGTTGGACTTCTTCTCCGGACACCTGTTGGTTTAGTTGCACACACAGGAGACTTCAAGTTTGATCAGTCTCCTGTGGATGGCAACCTTACAGATTTCGGTCTGCTGGCAAAGGCTGGCGTCGAAGGCGTACAGGTTTTGATGTGTGATGTGACCAATGTTGAAAAACCAGGATTTACAACTAGCGAAAGCTCTGTAGGCCAGTCCTTTGATGGTATATTTGCCGGAGCTCCGGGTAGAATACTGGTTGCATCCTTTGCTTCAAATATCCATCGTGTGCAGCAGGTCTACAATATTGCCTCTAAATACAGTAAAAAGGTAGTTGTGATCGGCCGCAGTATGGCTGCAAACTGCAAGATCGCTGAGGATCTGGGTTATCTGCACGTTCCAATAAATACCAGAGCGAGTGTAAATGACCTGGAGAACCTACCTCACGATCAGGTAGTAGTTATGACCACCGGCAGCCAGGGAGAACCACTTTCGGCTCTATCGAAGATGGCTCAAGAAGAGCACAAACACATCAAGATACAGCCAGGTGATACTGTTATCATCAGTGCAAGCGCAATCCCTGGTAATGAGAATCTGGTCTACCGAACTATAAACCGCTTGTTTAAACACGGTGCTCAGGTTCTATATGAACCATTTACAAAAGTCCACACCTCAGGTCATGGCAGTCGTGACGATATAAGGCTCATGATCAACCTCCTCAGGCCCAAATATGTCATCCCTGTTCATGGGGAACAGAGACATATAGCCAAGTTCCAGGAACTTGCAAGAGGAATGGGGTATAGTGATACCAATATCATAAAACTGTCCATCGGCGATGTACTTGAAGTTGAAGAAGATAGCGCGGAAATCACCGGTTCCGTACAGTCCGGTTCCGTTATGGTTGATGGCATTGGAGTTGGGGATGTGGAAGACTTTGTTCTGCGTGACAGGATGCATCTGTCGCAGGACGGCATTGTCATCTGCGTAGTCGGACTGGATGTTGTGTCTGGAGATTTACTCTCTGGCCCTGATGTATTCTCTCGCGGATTTGCAGTTGAAGAAGCAGTTGATGAGTGGTTGGATGAAGCCAAAGACTTGATAATTGCTAAGCTTGATGAATTTGAAGCAACTGATTATAAAGAATCTCTTGACGAGATAAAGACCGCTATACGCAAGGCAGTGGGCAAATTGTTCTACGAAAAAACCCGCAGACGTCCGGTGATTGTACCGATAATTATGGAGATATAAGAATATGAAAGTTGGAATTGTCGGTTTGCCTGGTTCTGGTAAGACTACACTCTTCCGGGCCCTTACACGAGGCACCATCAGGACTGAACACAGCACAAAGGCAAATGTAGGAGTAGTCAGTGTTCCTGACAGCCGAATAGACTATTTTGCGGCACAGTATAATCCAAAAAAGATTACATATGCTTCCATCGAATACATTGATGGTGCGGCTAAAATCGAGCATGAGGGTGGGCATACCAAGTTTGGTTCAGACTTCTTTGCTGATGTCCGCCAGGTAGATGCGCTTGTCCCGGTTATACGCGGATTTGATGATGTTGCAGGAGAATCTCCGAGTCCCGTTGCAGATTTCCAGAAACTGATCGATGAACTGGTAATCTCTGATTTGCAGATGATTGAAAACCGTTTGTTTAGAGTAGAAAAACAGCTCCATGGAGTGAAGAAGGGGACGACAACCCCTGCAACTGTTGAGATAGACTTCCTCGAAAGAGTCAAAGCATGCCTGGAAGAAGGCGGTCTGATGCGTTCATTGAATATGGACGCTGAAGAAGAGAAGATGATCCGGGGATACGATTTCCTGACTACAAAACCGATGGTGGCTGTTCTCAACATTCCTGAAGAACGCATCAGTGCTCCAAGTGATGCAGATACCGAGTTCTTGAAGCAATGTGAAGATATGGGAGTTCGCGGCATCCGCCTTTGCGTCGAACTGGAAATGGAAGTTAGTCAACTCTCTGATGAAGATGAAGCAGAGTTCCTGACATCTATGAATATCTCCGAGCCTGCTCGCAATGTTCTCATTAACGAGTGTTACACTCTTCTGGGCTTGATCTCATTCATAACAGCAGGTGAACCTGAAGTTAGAGCCTGGACTTTAAGAGCCGGTTCCAGAGCCGTAGAAGCTGCAGGGACTATTCACTCAGACATAGCTCGTGGATTCATACGCGCAGAAGTTGCCAATTTCAAGGACATTGAAGTAGTCGGAAGTTGGGAAGTGGCTAAGACAAAAAATATAGTCCAGTTGCAGGGAAAAGACTATATAATCCAGGACGGTGATGTCCTTTATATCCGCTTCAAAATCTAAAAGACCAGTCAATAATACTGTTCAGATTACACCCGTATTAGTCACTACTAGTGCGGGTTTTTTATGAATAACCAAGTATTGCGCCGACAAGTGAACCCAGAGTCATTAGTATAAGCACGATTGCCATACCCCATACTGCAATATTATATATTTTCGTGTTTGTATGTTTTCCCATTATCTCTTTGCTGTTAATCAACTTCAGCATAAAGATTAATATTACCGGCAGCAATATGCCATTGATGGCTTGGGCTCGGATCATTGTATCAATGAGACCGATATCAGGCAGTAATACCACTGCAGCGCCGAAGATTATGCTAAGAGTATAAATGCCAAAGAACATTGGCGCTTCCTTCAGGCGCCTGGACACCCCAATCTCCCATCCGAATGACTCACAGTAGGTGTAGGCTGTAGAGAGGGGCAATACGGCTGCAGCGAGCAGTGAGGCATTGAACAATCCTACAGCAAATAGCGCTTCAGCATATCCTTTGGCAAAAGGTTTGAGTGCTACAGCAGCTTCAGCAGGACTTTTTAAATCTACAGGTCCGTGGTTAGCCTGATATATCATAATTGCCGCACTGACCACAATAAAGAATGAAACAACATCAGTCATTAACGAACCAATATACACGTCCCATTTCTGGTATTTGTAGTTTTCAAGCTTGATGCCTTTATCCACAACCGTCGCCTGCAGGAAAAACTGCATCCAGGGGGTTATCGTTGTGCCAATGACAGCTATAGCTAGAAATAGAAAATTCGGGGATACATTGCGTGATGTGAAATGTGGACTCACTACGTTGTGAAAAACATCAAGCCAGTGAGGATGTGCCATTATTCCTGAAATGACATAAGTGCCGTAAAGAACAGTTAATGCCAGAAACACACGTTCAACAGTCTTGAATGTACCCTTAACAATCAGGAGCCAGATACCAATAGCGCATATGGGGACGGAAATATAGCGGCTAATTCCAAAGATTTCAGTGCTGGCTGCGAGGCCGGCGAATTCAGCTACAGTGGTTGCGAGGTTGGCAATCAACAGGACACCCAGGGCGAACATTGTCCATTTGACACCGAAGTTTTCTCGAATAAGTTCCCCGAGACCCTTCTGGGTAACTACTCCCATACGAGCGCACATCTCTTGAATCATCGCCAGAACGAAGGTGATTATGACCAGGATCCAAAGCATATCGAACTTGTACTTGGCTCCGGCGACGACATACGTCATTATACCGCCAGCATCGTTGTCTGCGGCGGCCGTAATCACTCCAGGACCGATTACTGCAAAAAACAGCAGCATCGACCGTAGCGAGAACCGCTTCATACCGGTTCACCTCCTTTCGGTTAAGATTTATTAATGTCAGTAGTCTACGTTCGTGTGGGTCTGCGTCCATAGTTTGGATCGTACTCCCCAGCGGGAATTTGGCACTAATGCCACAACCGTGGGACTCGCTTGCGCCAGTCTTCGGGAACGATCTCCTCCAATACATCATCAAATGTAATAATGCCTTGCATGCGATTTTCCTCATCAACCACAGGCAATGCCAGCAGATTATAGTCACTGATTTTTTGGACTATCTCTTCCACATCGCCGTCAAGATGGACGTGCATAACTTTGTCTACCATTATGTCCGCCACATGCCGGTCCTCAGGAGAGATAATGATGTCTCTCAGCGATACGACACCAACAAGGTGCTCGGAGGAATCGAGCACATAGATATAATATATCAGTTCAGCTTCAGGGGCAAGTTCACGCAGCTTGACAATGACTTCCCCGGCAGTAAGGTCTTTGGAAACAGCAAAGAATTCAGTAGTCATCAAGCCGCCAGCTGTGTTCTCATCATATGCCAGCAGTTCTATGACATCCTCTGCTTCTTCAGGTTCCATTTCCTCAAGGATATCTTCACGTTTCTCAGCACTGACATCACCAAGAATGTCGGCAGCTTCATCCGGTTCCATTTCCTCAAGCAGGTCAGCAGCCAATTCCTCTTCAAGGTTTTCAACAATGGATGCCTGTACGTGAGGATGTGCTTCGCTGAGAACTTCAGCTGCAGTTTCGACATCAAGAGATTCCATGACATCATTGCGCTGGTCCGGATCAAGTTCGTTAACTATGCGTGCTATGTCTGATGGATGGAGTGCACTCAGTCTTTCAGCAGAAACCTTGAGCTTAAGCCTGCCGACTCCTCTCTCAAAAGCTTCAACATCATGCCAGCCAATCACGTTAGATGACAACTTTATACTCGGTAAAAACTTTATTTGCGATATGGCTTTACTGATCCGATCCGCTGCATGCATCCAACCCATACGTCGCAGGAGACCACGTGTGCCGGTATCTACTCCGACAAGATATAGTCGACCGGATGAGAACTCAATTCGGATATCATTAACCCGTACTACTCTATACTCATGAACATCGACTATCTGCTTATCCATGACGTTGTTTCTGAGAAGAAGGTCTTCTTCACCGACTTCATAAGTTATGATGTCGTTACATGGGACAGTCAGTGAGAACCGCTCAGAGTCTTCATTATAAGTGAAACATCGCCAGGCAACCATGATTTCTGTTTTTAAATTAGTGTGGACACGAACAGCTGACACAACAGGCAGATGCTCTGAAGGTGAGACTATAAGGTCCGTGAGTTTACCCAACTCACGGCCATTTATGTCCTTAATAGATTGTCCAATTACAAAAGATAAGTACATTTACACCAGCCAAAACCAGTAGGCACTTCTACTAATGTATACTTTTTGGCCTGATCTGTCAAAGTGGGAATGAGTTCAGCCTACTGTGAACTGACCTAAAGTCTGTTCGTGCGGAGTAGCGCAAAGAGCGTATCGAAGTATGAATGGACTTTAAATTCTCACATAACTGAACTGTTACCAAAGTGGTTTGGTATTTTTTGATCATCGGGAACCAAATTGGAATGTTGTAGCGTAGTAGAGAATATGGGACAGGGATATAGTAATGTTTGAGACATCCCATTATGTGGAAAAGCTGGAATAGGTGCTAGTATACAAACGATTTGTTACATATATGCAGGATTTTCTACTTCTGCTATACAATATTCATAGTAGTTGAGGAACAATATATTGACACAGCACGTGTTTTAGCTCTTTTGAATACTCCGCATTAGGAGCATTGTTATCGTTTAAGAAAATAGAGTCGAGAAAATGTGCTTCGGTCTTCAATACTCTAAACTCAATTGGAGGAGAAATGGGAAACGTGATAACTGGAATGTTTACAAAAGATGGATTAAAAAGTAGCCTTGTTTTGACTATAGTGCTGCTTGTTGTATTGGCTTGCTCAGCATTTGCTCAGCAAACAGGTGAATACAAATTGAGCTCGGAGGATGTGATCGTAGTCACTACTCTTACCAAACCTGAATTTTCAGGTGAATACTTGGTGCCGCAGGATGGGATGATAAACTTCCCCGGAGTAGGATTGGTCACTGTAACCGGAAAGAGCGTGGTCGACCTTGGTAAGGAGATCGAAGGCGCGCTGGCTAAAAGATTGCAAAAGCCTGAAGTATACGTAACCCTTAAAAGTCAGAAACAACAGCTTGTGTACGTATTAGGTGCAGCTGGGCGCACAGGTCCTTTAGTTATAAAACCAGGTTGGAGACTGTCTGAAGTGGTTAGTGCAGCCGGTGGCGGTGCAACAGGCGAACCCGCAGACCAGACAGTGACTTTGTTCCGGAGTGGTGGAACAAAAGAAGTCGTTCCTATGCCGGATATACTTGCTGGTACAGAAGGCAAAAACTTCCCGGTACAGGGTAATGACATGATAGTCATCGACAAAATCGAGCAATATCAAGTTTATGTAGCGGGAAAGGTTAGAAATTCTGGAGTTTTCCCTGTTAGAAAGGACAACAATAGTATACTTAATGTCCTGACAATGGCTGGCGGAGCCACTGACGACGGTGCCATAAGTAAAGTTACACTTACTCATATCACCGGGGAAACTGAAGTTATTGACCTGACTCCGTTTATTGAAAGCGGTAAGCTGGACGCTGCGCCTAAGGTGCGATCAGGTGATTTAATTGTTGTCCCAGAATCCAGAAAACGGTTTGCAGTTATGGGTTGGGTTAGAACACCAAGTTTCTACACAATGCGGGATAATGAAAAACTCACTCTTTCAGAGGTACTCAGTATGGCTGGAGGAGTTGATCCAAAACGTGGAGGAACTGGGAATATAGCGGTGCTGCGAACAGTTGATGGCAAACAGCAGCGGATGATTTTCGATTATCGAAAGTTCATTGCCAAGGGTGATGCCACTCAGAATCCTGTTATATTGGCAGGTGATGTAGTATGGGTTCCGGAAACTGGAGCTATCGATTGGGATAGATGGATTGGTCGTATATCTAGCGGCTTAGGCACCTGGTATACTGTTGATAGAATCGCTAACCCGAATCGACCTTAACAATATAATATAATAGAATACTTCTGATAATATGCCCGCCACAGCCGATTTACTAGAATCTGTGGCGGGCACAATAACTGCTTTCTCCTCGTTTACAAGTCAGTCTATGATTCGAAAGCTCAACTTTTTTATTACCGCAGACATATTGGGCACCGCAACTTTCAGACGCTTGCTTTGGTGGATACTCCATTCCCTGGATTCGTTACCAATAAGGCTTCCATGAAAAAATGGGATATAATAATTACGGATACTCCAGACTGGAGAGAGTATCTGCTTGACATTTTGTTGATCAAAATCACCATGTCCACATGTCTAGCATTTGGATTATGCATGTGGACTTGAAAAACGGTAACAGTTCAGTGTTAATGTGCAATATAATGAATTTCCGTTCCTCCTGAGTAGCGCGAAGCGCGTATCGAAGGATGGACGGAAAATCACTCACAAATACTGAACTATTATGAAAAACGTACAGGAGAATAATCTGTGCTCAAAAAAGGTATCATATTGGCAGGTGGAAGTGGGACGCGTATGTATCCACTCACCGAAAGTGTCAGCAAACAACTCATGCCTGTCTATGACAAACCGCTTATATACTATCCTCTTTCTGTCTTGATGCTTGCAGGGATCCGAGATGTACTTATTATAACTACCCCACAGGATCAGTTCAGTTTCATCAGGCTCCTAAAGGATGGCAGCCAGTGGGGGATGCGTATCACATATGAAGTCCAACCCAGTCCTGATGGTCTGGCTCAGGCATTTATCATCGCTGAGGAGTTTCTGCAAGGCCAGGGTGCTGCGTTGGTATTGGGTGACAATATCTTTTTTGGACATGGTCTCCCGGAGAAACTAAATGAGGCTGTCTCTTGCGATTCAGGAGCTACCGTCTTTGCATATTATGTAGACAATCCTCAGGACTATGGTGTTATTGAGATGGACAAATCTGGAAATGCTGTTGGTATTGTAGAAAAACCGCGTGTTCCCAAGTCCAATCTTGCAGTAACCGGACTATATTTTTATGATTATAGGGTCACCGAACTTGCTAAATCCCTCAAACCTTCAGCCAGAAACGAGCTTGAGATCACCGACTTGAATCAATTGTATTTGGAGATGGGTGATCTCAGAGTAGATATCCTCGGTCGGGGTTTTGCATGGCTGGATACCGGAACCCACGACTCTTTGCTTGAAGCATCGCTATTCGTAAAAACGGTAGAACAAAGACAGGGTCTCCAAGTCTCATGTCCTGAAGAAATTGCGTTCCGAAAAGGATTTATAGCCGCAGATGATTTACGCAGGCTTGCGGCTCCACTGCTCAAGAGCAGGTATGGTCAGTACATTCAAAAACTGGCAGAACAGGATAGAATCCAAGCAGATGAATGATACCGATATCAAGCGTATTGTGATTACTGGAGGAGCTGGTTTTATTGGCTCCAACTATGTGTATTATATTCTCCAAACTCATCCTGATTGGGACGTACTTGTTTTTGACAAACTTACATATGCGGGTAACATTGCAAATCTATCTCCAATAATGGACAGAATAACATTTCTCCAGGGTGATATAGCGGATATCGATGATGTGAAAAACGCACTGCATGGTGCAGACGTCGTGGTGAACTTTGCGGCAGAGAGCCATGTGGACCGTTCATTAGTGGATCCAACTCCATTTGTCCGTACAAATGTATTAGGAACGATGGTATTACTAAATGAATCCATTAACAGCGGAGTAAAACGATTTTTACACGTCTCGACAGATGAAGTTTACGGCGATCTATCCGGGACAGACAGGCATTCTATTGAGACAGACATATTTCATCCAAGAAGTCCATATGCAGCAAGCAAAGCAGGAGCTGAGCATCTGGTATTTAGCTATGGAATCAGTCATGGTCTTGACGTTGTCATAACAAGAGGTTCCAACACCTATGGTCCATACCAATACCCGGAGAAGATCATTCCGCTGTTCATTACCAACATCCTGCAGGATAAACCGCTGCCGGTATATGGTGATGGTTCTGCAGTGCGCGATTATATGCACGTCGAAGACCACGCTTCAGGCATTGATACTGTTTTGCAGTCCGGTGAGACCGGTCAGGCATACAACCTTGGAGCAAGGCAAGAGGTTTCGGGTATTAAATTGGCAAACAGGCTCCTGGAAATAATGAACAAACCCAGTGATCTGATAAGCTTCGTAACAGATAGACCCGGTCACGATTACCGATATAGTGTGGATCCAGACAAAGCAGAAAGTTTAGGTTGGAAACGCAAATGGTCGTTCGATGAAGGTCTGGCTGCAACTGTAGACTGGTATGTAAATAATCAGAAGTGGTGGACGAAAGTAATAGAAAAGCTTGAGTTCAAAGATCATGAAAAATCCTGGTACGCCAGATAATATTATTTGCCGAATTTGCGTCTGCGCAGTACAATGCCAAAGTAACTATCGTTTTCAATGCAGACATAATTTGGGTCATTTCTTGTGATTATACAATGTCACACACAATACCCTCTTCGTCTGCGTACAACAATCAGATGAAGAGGGTAACATGATCCGGAATTTAATAGTATTCAATATCGCGCTCGTTTTGTTAGTCACTTGCTTAACCCCGTTCGTTTATGGCGAATCCGGTATACGGGAGGATGTGTCTTTCACAACACTCACAAGCGGTACCTTAATGCAAGATACGGGTTGGAAGACTGTATATGCACAAAATGGTGGTTGGGGAAGTTTTCCCACGTCCTATTCCTACCGAGTCGCCGACATCGAATCCAATCTCTGCCTGATAGATAGTTATCCACATGCTCAAAACCACGCTCACAGCAATGTGATTCTGATCGACTGGGATGGTAATCCCGGTAATGGACAGACACCACTGAAAACAACGCCCGGTTTGACTATAGCTTTCCAACTCTCCGCCTACATTCAACCCTTTGCAGACAATTGGTGGCGTGCTGGAACCGGAGGAGTTATCTGGGGCTTTGGTCCAGGTAAATGGATCGCCGGTAATGAGGCCGTAACTGATAACAATCAAACTCCATATGATTGGGTTAAGGGTCGTGGTCCAAGAATTCAATATCTCTTGGGAAATGTAGATGGTAAACAAATATCAAAGCCCGAACTACGAAGCTTTATATCTGAATCAGACAAACCCACTGTTCAAGGTCAGTATTTACCTTCCGATGGCCAATGGTATGATTTGCGATTGACTATCACTATCAGCAATGACAGCAAACAAGCATTATGCAAAACCCAGTCGCGTATAAAAGGCACTTCACAATGGAGTGACTACGGCAATTGGGCATTCCCGATCGATTCATCGTCAAAATCCGCGGACAATCCTGCAAATTGGAATGCATTATATCTTGACTTGCAGTTTGGTATCTGGTCAAAGAAAGGTTACGGACAACCTGAACCTGAGATGCTGGACCGATATGACGATTTTAGCGCTGAAGTAACTCCTGCAAATTCAACAGGTCAACCTCGGAAAGCTAAACTGTTTATGTTTACTCTGCCTGAAATAGGTGCGTCAATCAGTGGACCGAAATCTATTTTTGCAGATGATGATTCATCTTGGAATATCATTGTTGCCAACAACAGTGGAAAGGAACTGGTCGGGAAACTAGCAATACGACAATCTTCAAATCCCGATAAAGCTGTCTTGCTTGATCCTGCCGTCAGTATAGCCAATGAGAGCCGGAAAGAGTATTCAAAGACAATTACTGGTGGGCTTCTTGCCGGCGATGGCGAAATGCAAGTCGTTATAAATGGCAAAACTGTCATTGGAAGCACCGCCATAAAAGTGTTTGCACAAAAGCATCCCAGAGCAGGAGTCAATATAGTAAGAAATGCCGGATTTGAATTGCAGAACAAATTTACCGGCACTCCTATGCGGCAGGGAGATGAGTTCTTCCAGATGTTTGTCAAGAGTGGTGACAAAATGGTCTGGACACCACTTCCGATAGAAGCTTGGTGGGTTGAGGGATCCGATGCAAATGGTATAGAGACCAGCACAACAGCTCATACTGGAAAGCAGAGTCTGTGTATAAAACCATCGAAAGACAAACCGCTAAGCGTGATTTCGTCCCTTAACCGTATGATACCCGTCGGTCCCGCTACTTTGAGTGCCTGGGTTAAGACAGTTGGTTGTAAAGGACATCTGGATTTGGATTTTGTTTCAGAATGGGGACAAGCCCAAAACAAATCCTCGTTAGTCCGTAAAAGCATTTCGCTGCCTGTTGACAGTGACTGGACCAGAGTTACAATAACCACAGACTCACCTCAATTGCTGCAAGCCTTCACGCGTGTCGAGGTCGATGAGGGTATTGCGTACGTTGACGATGTCCAGATTGAAGCCGGTAACACTGCCAGCGCGTTTAATATACGCCCTGAAGAATGGCTGCGAATGAGCATTTCAGGGATCAATGATACTCAACTGCCTCAATGGGTTGCAGGAGACAAGACAACGCACAAACTATCAATTACAAATGATTCCCAGGCTGCATTGTCTGGACTTGTAAATGTCTATATGGGACCCTGGAACAATCCAACTTCGAAGCTCATCGGTAAGTTTGATGCTGCTTCACTTGCCAATGGTAAGTCAAAGCAGTTCACGTTCACTACTGATAAACTTCCACCTGATGCCTATCTGATGTGCTTGTCACTTGATGGTACAACCCAGCTACCCGCGCAATGGAATATTGCGACTGATCAGACAATCGGTGGCACAGTATCCAATGGTATGCTGCGTGCACGAACTGCCGCTCGCTTTGTCGTTGCTCCACCAATACCTCCTGCGAAGTTGTTCGGAATTGGAAACTCTATGCTGGATACTAATGGTGGTTGGTTCTCAGGTTATGGATTAGCTCCATACAGTGAAGCACGTTCATTGGGCCTGACCGGCATTCGCACTGCTCCGACTGAAGAAAACATCTACCTGGCAGCTTCTGTCGGTGCTCCAATTCATTCAATGTCCACGCGTGTTGATTTTGGTGTTCCTGATGGAGCTACATTCAATAATCCCGCAGATAAATCTGCTATCGATGTGTTTAACCCGGATGGGTTTGCATTCTTCACCAGGCGTGCTGAAGAGATAGGGAAAGAATACGGCGCAAGTCCTGTTGTGGTTTCATACCAGATGTCGAACGAGAGTCCGTATCTGAATGGTGGGTCGTTGTGCCCGTCGATTTATGCAGATGCAAACTTCAGGGAATGGTGCAAGAAGCGCTTTAATGGAAATATTGCTCAACTTAATACCGCTTGGAAGACAACTTATACCAGTTGGGATCAGGTTGAGCAGATATCTTCCGCACGTTTTCTTGAAGAAGAGAAGAACAAGCAAAAGAAAGAAGGCGCCGCTGCAACTGACTGGCTGGCCAGGACCGGCACATTCTCTCCGGAAGTTGAGCAGAGAATGAAAGAACATCCTGGGCATACGATGGACTGGCTCCGCTGGCGTGCATATACATCAGTATGGATGTATTCTACGTTCCGTGAGCATGCCAGAAAATATGACAAGAAGACACTATATGGCACTAACCTCTGCTGGCCTGCATTTTGGCCTCAGATGTTCATGCCGTTTACTCGTGCAATGGACAATACACAACTAGATATACAGTATACTTCAGGTTTACCAAGATCATTGGGTACTCCATATGAAATGATGGACTCAATGGAGATGGCGGAAACATCTGATCCGACCAAACCTGTTTGGGGAATTGAGATATATGTACAGCCTCAATGGCCTGCAGCCTGGGCAGCACTGCAGAATTGGGGCTTACTGGCACACGGCATGACGAATAACCTCGTGTTTGCATGGAAACCCTACTCCGATTATGGTGCGGTGGTAGGTAATCATGCGTGGGAGAAACCAGATGCCCATCCAATGTGGATGTTAATAGACAATGATGGAACGAAATTGCCTGCATATTATACTTATGTCAGATCGCTCAAAGAGATCCGTGCATATCACAACAAATACAATGGATTATCCGTCAAGCGTGCACCGACCAAAGTGGCATTCTATGTATCTCCTGACACTGCAGAATATGTAATAATGGATACTGCCAACAAACCATGGGGTTCATTCTGGCAGCGGACGCGAAACACACTGATATTCCTCTTACGGATGAACGGTGTCGCAGTAGATTATGTTGATGATGCAACTATGCCAACTGCTGCAGGTAAATACACGAAGATGGTAATTCCAGCATCCTATGTATTGAACCAGAATGCTGCAAACAAGATTGCAGCATTTGCAAAGTCCGGGGGAACTGTTGTTCTTGCGGGAATTACCGGTGTCGTTGATCCCTGGGTGAATAAATATGCTACCATCGGCGGTCCTGCCTGGTCTGATCTCGGTTGGAAAACATCCGACTACACAACCGACTTCGCGAAGGTTGCATTCGTCAAAGGTGTGAAACTGGAATCCAGTGGCGTAAGCGCGACGGAAAAACCGGGTAGTATGGGTGGTGAGATCGACAAGATGGTAGATGAAGCCAAAACATTCCGTGGTATGAGCTTTGGTGAAATATCCGGAGCGACAGCTATTAAAGACATTAATGCAGTCACAGTTGGGTGGCAGCGTTCCTGGGGTAAAGGGAAGCTGATCGCATACGGAGCTTTCCCCGATAGCTATGCTACCGAACCCCATGCATCAATTAACATGACTGCCTGGCTTCATCAAATGATCAAACTTGCTGGACTTCCTGTCTCTGACCGCTGGGTAAGCAAACAGGCAACTCCCATCTATGGTCCGGTAGGTACTGGTAGTGAGGTAGTTGAGGTAGTTGTCAGACAGAAGAGTGCTGAGGAGAAGTTCATATTCTGTATGAACCAGGGTGGACCAGGATCTGGTGAGGTCGAAGTGCAGGTCGGAAATGGAAAATGGCTTGCTGTGGATGTCATTTCAGGCAAACCAGTATCCAATTCACGCATTGCATCTGGAAAATGGACCTGCCCAATGAGCCTGGATGCCTGGGGATACAGAGTGATCCGACTGCTGAATAAGAAGTGAAATTCTCGGTGAGGTTTCTTTTGCTGAAATTGTTTTTTATGCTGTGTATTGCAGTATTAATGCTATCTATCGGTGTTTTAACTGCTGCCGGCGCTGCGGACGATTCTATGGGATCGTGGAAATCGGCCAGTTGGATATGGTTTCCCATTGGTAATCCTGCCGACACTGCCCCTCGGGGTAGTGTCGGATTCCGGAAGATTATCAGTATTCCTGCAGACAAGAACATTTCGAAAGCTGACATTGGCTTGGCAGCTGATGATTCGTTCGTGTTGTACATCAACGGCCAACAGATCGGTGTAGGGTCCGGATGGAGTAAGTTAAGTCAGTTTGATTTGATCCCGTTCGTGAAACCTGGTAAGAACCTGATAGCTGTCGAAGCAACAAACAACTTCGCCGGTCCTGCTGGTCTGCTTGCCAGGATCTTAATCACTTACAATAATGGCAAGCACATTGAACTGGTGTCGGATAATTCCTGGAAATCTTCAATTGACGTCAAACCGAATTGGATGTCCGTCGATTATGATGACGGATCCTGGAAGAAGGCTATAGCAGCAGCACAGGCAGGTGCAGGCCCCTGGGGAGAAATCGCGTGGATGGAATTACCCAGCGAGTCACCAGTGATTCCCCGAGATTTTCCTCAGTTTATAGTTCCCGGACACGAAAAAGAGATGGCGTCTCTCCGTTTGCTGTATTGGACATCGTATAAAGCTTCTCGAAGACCGTTCTATGCGACTCCCTGGGATGTGTGGATGGTGACCCCAACACTTGCAGTTGCACCTGCTCCTCATAAGAAAGGTGAACCGTCAATCTGTGAGAACTGGTCAAAGGTGCTTACAGATAGATATATAGGGCCTGATGGTTATGTATCCACACAGCAGCATATTTCTCATGCACACGACCTTGGATGGCCTTTCCCGTTATGGCCTCAGATTGCTGTACCCTCGCTGACAAATGGCTTTACTGCAGGTTGGCACTTCAATGATGAACTCCCTGCAATGATGCATGATTGGGCTGGTGTCTTACAAGGTTCAAGTATGGCAGGAGAGGGAGCCATAAAAGCATGGACGATAACACAGCTGGAGTCCGACGGTCTGGTTGACGGCTTGTGGAAGCTGAAAAGTACTGGCGAATCCAGCACAATCACTTCCCCTGTGGGCGTGACTATTGATGCATTCTGCGCACCATTTTTACAGATTCGTTTTTCAAGGACCCCTAAAGCATCTGATAGCCGAATGTGTTACTTTGAATGGATGCGTGAGGGGGATACGGATTTTTCGAGCGAACGCAGAATAGAGTTCTCTCCTAATGGTATCAATCCGTGGAGTCCAGGTTCGACTGTCAGACATTGTCTTATTCCAATGTATTCTCACCCGAAATGGCAGGGACGTATCAAACGGCTAAGATTTGCTCTATCTCCTGGCGAGACAGGTGTTGAGTATGGTATCGATTCGATATTTACCGCGTTTGACACCAGGCACCCGGTAAACAACTCCAGCTATATCAGTGGATGTGTGGACTATTTCCGCTGGACCGGAGATATGGAGTTCATTAAGAAGAACATCACAAAAATCCGCACTGCCATGCGTTTCAATCTCGAAGAACTTGGTGGTGCAGAGAACAAGTTTATAAAATGCAACTGGGTTGGACATGATGGTAAACCCGGGTATACACTGCTTCCCGATGGTTCACGAGAAATGCACCACGGACATGGAGTTGGGAGCAACTATTGGGATATTCTGCCAATTGGCTACGAGGATATGTATGCCACCAACTATTATTACCACTCTTTGTTGGATATGGCTGAGCTGGAAGCAGCAATAAAACAACATCCAAAGTGGAGTCTCTCGCAATCGGCAGATTTTACGTCTGAGTATCTGATATCTGAAGCTGCTGCTGTGAAACAGAAAGCTAATAATAAGTTCTGGAATCCGGATACTGGTCGATTTGTAGCCTGCATTGATGCGGATGGAATTTTGCATGACTACGGGTACACATTTGTTAATCTGGAAGCCATAACATATGGACTGGCTTCAAACTCTCATGCGAAGACAATAATACAGTGGATTGATGGCAAGCGGACTGTTGCCGGAGATACATCAACGGGGCAGGATATTTACCACTGGGTATTTGCTCCCCGTGCAAGCACCAAGCGAAATTCGGATTGGTATTTCTGGGGATGGTATGGTGACACTGTTCCCTGGGGCACGCAAGTCCAGGATGGCGGTGCAGTGCTTGGATTCTCATATCACGACATACTATCAAGACTCGCTGTAGATGGTCCGGATTCTGCCTGGAAACGGTGTAAGATAATTGCAGACTGGTATAATGATGTAATGCTTGCTGGAGGAGTCAGAAAATACTATTCCTCATCACCAGGTGGGGCAACTTTACAGGGTGGGGGAACTGCAGGCGGACTTGGTATCGATAATGAGTTTGTGGAGACTATATTAGCTCCATACACCATTGTTGCGGGTTTCCTTGGATATCATCCCAGAGCTGATGGAATTGAGATCAAACCACGGATACCTTCGGACTGGCCAAGTCTGAAAGTTACACAATTGCGATACAGGCAAGCGACACTTTCTATAACGGCTTGCAAAAATCAGATAATTATCCAATGCAAAGGTAGTGTGCCGGAGAAGATTCATTTATACTTGGACAGAGGCTCTTGGAATATCCGCCAGGAATCTATTAGCTGTCCCCTTGCCTCTTTCGACAAGACCGTGGGGCTAAATGGCAGCATCGAAGTTGACTTGAAAAACGGCAATGTAATTACGCTGTCGAATATATAGTTTAATATGGAGAATAGCATGAATACTACTAGTTTACGCCCAGGCGTAATGACTGTTATGTCGGAGATGGGTAGAGCAGGAAAACGTCTGGAATTGATCGGTGCGTGTGAGGCATCTGCAGGCAATATTTCTGTGTTTATTGGTTGGGATACTGGACCAGTAGACGAGATCTTCCCATTGACAGACGAATATAAACTGCCATACCCCGTGCCAACGATGGCAGGAGGTACATTCATAGTCACCGGTTCAGGGAGAAGACTCCCCGATATAGCCGACAATCCAACCGGAAGCCTTGGATTAATCAGAGTTAGTGATGATGGATTGTCAGCAAAAATGCGCACATCACCCGGTAGGTTGTTCGATAACCTGACATGTGAGTTCAACTCCCACCTTGCCGTCCATCAAGACCGTGTCTCGCGGACAGGAGGCTCATTTAGCGCCATCATACATGCGCAGCCGCTTCATATGACATTCTTGAGTCACATAAAAACTTATCAGGACCAGGTAACCCTGAATAAACGACTATACCGCTGGCAGGCAGAGTGTTTGATGCAGATACCAGACGGAATTGGTTATATTCCGTTCCATACTCCAGGTTCATGTGAGCTTGAATCGGATAATATTGAGAAATTACGAAAGCATGTTATAGTCCTGTGGGCAAAGCACGGTGTAATGTCCCGTGCAGATGATTCAGTTCTGCATGCCTGTGATTTCATCGAATATCTAGAGACCAGTGCTCGATATGAGTTCATGAACCTTCAGATAGGTGAACCCGGCGAAGGTTTGCTACCGGAGGAAATAGAAGAAGTGGTTAAAACATTTAATATTGATCAGGATATATTCTGAATGCTTATGAGGCTCTTATGAAAATATACATTATGACTGATATGGAAGGTGTCTGTGGTGTTATTGACCATGACACCTGGGTTATACCCTCGGGACGTTATTATGACACAGGGAAGCGACTTCTCACGTATGAAGTAAATGCTGCAATAGAAGGCTTTTTCAACGCAGGAGTTGATGAGATCCTGGTTGTAGACGGACATGGCGCCGGTGGCATCGATCTTCAGGTTCTGGACAACCGGGTTAAGTATCTCAGGATGATGCCGGGATTATTTCCATTTATGCTTGACGAAACATATGATGGCATAGCTCATATCGGCCAGCATGCCAAAGCTGGCAGCGAGTTTGCGCATATGGCACATACCGGCTGGTTCAATGTGTTGGACGAACGTGTGAATGGCGTTTCGATCGGTGAGTTTGGGCAGATGACATTATGCGCAGCTGATTTAAACATACCTGCATTCTTCGCATCAGGAGACCATGCTTTCAAACTTGAGTCAGAAGCCCTGGTGCCGGGTATCGAGTGTGTGGAGGTCAAATGGGGGACAACGCCCGGCAGTGGAGATGAATGCTCTCTGGAGGCATACAAAGAACGCAACCTCAGCGCTATCCATATGCATCCTGATGCAGCCTTTCAAAATATAAAACTCGGTGCATATCAAGCAGCTGTTCGTCTCAGAGAAAATCCTTCATCATTTTCATTACCGGCTATTAAGGCTCCGTATGAAATAGTATTTCAATATAGAGCATCTGCTGCCGGTCCCGCTTACGCTACAAGAACAACAGGCAATACAATGGCGGAAGCTCTCAACAATCCGGGTGAAATAGTGGAGTAAATACATCAATTCTGGCTTTATCTAACCCGCATTATTCACCGAGCTTCGCTTTTGGCTGGCAGTAAAGACAAAAGCTGAGTCAATCATTAATAATGCGGGCTAACCCGCATTATTCACCGAGCTTCGCTTTTGGCTGGCAGTAAAGACAAAAGCTGAGTCAATCATTAATAATGCGGGCTAACCCGCATTATTCACCGAGCTTCGCTTTTTGCCGGCAGTAGGGGCAAAAGCTGAGTCAGTCATGAATAATGCGGGCTAGTGCTCGCGTCGTCGTCTGATAAAGCCACCCAAACATATCACGCCACAAACCAGGCCCGATATACTTGATGCTTCAGGTACTAAAATGGGATTACCTGACGTTTTTTTGTTGTCACTTGCCACCAGAGCTGTTAGTAATGCTGGTCCTATATTTTGAGTGAGAGCAGATAATCCTCCACTGCCCATACCGATACCACCAGGAATGTCTGTCATACTATCTGCTAATGCTGCAATCATCGGCGCTTCGGGTACCATTGGAATACTTTCAGGCGTGGTGATTGATGGTCCAACAAGTGCGGGCGGATCAGGTGTGGGTGACATTCCAGGACCTCCAACTTCCTCAAATGAACCCAATACCCGCATGACTTCACCAGCATCCAGAGAAACCGGCAATGCACCCGTCCCAACCAAAGCGGTCAGTGGTGATATCCAATTCGCAGACTTGCTGGAGAACAGAACTCCATGACCAATACCAGTTGCTACAAGGTTGTTTGGAATTGGGTCTCTCTCCATAGAAAATGAAGGCTGTTCTTGATTGTTTTCGCTGGCTGTTGATGAAACTTTTGGAGTCATATCTTCTTGTTTTTCTGTAGTATTTTCAGGAACGGAATTCTCTGCGCTGGGATTTGTTTGTCCGGTAATGGTAATCAATGTCTGCTGCGAATCTCGTGAAAATGCCGATAATAAATAGCCGCCGTTTGTAGTTAGCTTGTACTCTTGCAGACTTCCACCCATAAATGCAGACAATATTGCTGTGCATGTGCTTTCATCTGCACCGAGTTCAGATAGTGTCATATGATTAAGAGATGCTGGTGGTTTATGTCCACTTTGATTGATGATATCTCGAAGTTTTTGTAGTGCACTCCGGCAAATGTGAACGCGTTTCGTGTCGGACAACCCATTAGGGCCGTTCCCTGTTGACTGAAGTATTGGATTGATGAAACTGATTAATCTGCGTTCAAATCTTTCCAGCCAACCAGGACGATGTTCATAGATAGCCAAAGAACGGAACTTGCTCTGTAAGTCCTGAAATACGGATTGTTCTATGGGCATAGGGCCTATAATACTGTTGTTATTCGCTGATAACTGATATCCAGTTGAACAATCTTTACTCTGATTTTTGTAGGTGAAATGGACAATGTGCTGGATCGTTTGCAAAATGGTTGTTGTACTTACTGGTATATATTTGAATTGGTATCCGGTACCTCGTGCAGCTGCGACAGCTGTCGGACTGGATGTCTGTTGTTGTGAGTTAGCACCAAAGAATCTGGAAACACGAGAGATAGTACTACCATCATTCACAAAATATGTATGTGCGCGAATCCCATTTCTTGTGTAGTCCAGCATTCTGATCTGCAATGAGGTGTTCTGGTCAATCCGGACAGCGCTTCCATCGTGGAGAGTGATTATTGCAAATGACTGAGGATCAGTGATAACTGTATCAGAGACATTTAATATGGCTCCAACAGTCAGATTAACCTTTTTACCATTAGGAGATATTATTTTTCCTGTGCCACTAACTGAGGCTACAACAGCACTGAACTCCAACTTTTCGCGTCTTAGACCGTCAGATATAAGAGCAGCAAACAATATCACGGCGCTTAGTAATAGATACATACCCCAGCGTCGAAACCATGATCTAGGGGGTGGATCTGGCGCAGGCGAATTCAACCGTTGAGCTCTGGTGAATGATTTCGCGGGCCCATTAATGTCGCCATTTTTGTTTTTTGTCTCCCTTGTTGCCACTTTAGCTTCCTTCGGAAGATCGGAGAAAATAGTATTCATATTATATCATGGCATACAGCCATGTGAAGCAGATTACTGATAATTCTTTGTGTAATAGTGAAATGCATGAAATATCTATCTAAACTGATAATTCATGGACTGTTTTCCCTCATCAGTGACACTCAACCACTGTTACTTACCTTGAAATTACGCGCCTCCTTTGGTATACTGCTTCTGGTATAGGTATGTCTTAACTATACATATTAATGCCTTGTGTCGTTTTTGTTAGAAAACCGCAGGCTTGTGGTGAATTATTTTGATGGATTCGGAAAACCGGATGGCTTGTTCGCTAAAGGCTGATCCGATGCTTTTTGCTCGTTTGAGCCGTTTAATTGCTGAGAGCCATTCCCTGGAAGATGTACTTCAGAGTATTTTGGAGGAGGCTGTTTGGGTATGCGGTGCAGTTCGCGGTTTTCTAGCACTAGTTGACTACGATAGAGGTGAACTGGATACCAGATATACTGCAGGAGTAGGTTGGAGTGAAGAAAAACGTATTGGACGCCTGCGTATCTCTGAAAGCACCGGAAAAGGTATAACCAGCTATGTAGCTGCTACTGCAGTTTCATATAGATCAGACAATGTAGCAGAAGATCCTTACTATATTTCATTCTTTGATGATGTTCAAAGTGAAATAGCTGTTCCCCTGGTGGATCATTTTCAACGCGTTCGCGGCGTGATCAATATTGAGAGCGTAGAACTTGCGCATTTTGATCAGGGCCACGAATGCACAATGGCTGGTCTGGCTGATCTTGCCGTGATCGCTATAACAATTGCCGATCAGAAGGCCAGGGAGCGAGCTCTTCTTCAAGTCGGTCGCGAAGTAAATGCAATAGCCGACAAAGATACTATTCTTAAAAGAGTTATAGATATTCCAGCTGAAGCGTTGAAGTTTGAAGACTGCTCGTTGTTCCTGCGTGATGACAGCACCGGAAAACTCGTCTTAAGAGCTACTAGAGGTTTATTAAAACAGCAGGTCTCTGAAGCAGCATATGATTATGGTGAAGGATTAACTGGATGGACTGCTCAGGCTGGAGAACCGGTCAGGGTAATGAATCCAGCTCAGGATAAGAGATGGCGGGGACGGTATGAGGAGATTCCATCTATCGATGTAGGAGCATTTATGGCTGTTCCTATATTCAGTCATTTTGGAGTCATCGGGGTTCTCAGAGTCCAGCGGAAACGCAGTAAGTATAAGTGGTTCACTAATTCTTTTACTGAAGATGATGAGAGTATTCTGGTCAATATTGCCACTCAGCTTGGGATTGCCCTGGATAATGCCAGACTTATTGATCAACTCGTCAAGACCGAAAGGCTTGCTGCCTGGGGTGAGCTTTCCGCCAGAAGCGCACACATGATAGGGAATCGTGTTTTTGCCATCAAGGGTGATGTGAATGAACTGGAATACTATCTGGGTATGCTTGGTGCAGACTCAAAAAAGGCACTGGAGCTTTCGGATAGTATCAAGAGCGGCATATTTCTGCTTGAAGAGATATTAAATGAGTTCCGTGACTTCGTCAAAGCTTCACATTTGGATGTTGAGGACTTTGATATTAACTGCGTAGTGCAGGAAGCTGTACGGGAGGGATTTCCAAAACGATCAGCTACACTTTTGTCACTTGATATAACTCCAGGACTTCCGGTATTGAAAGGTGATGCAAAGAAATTGAAACGTTGTTTCTCAGAGATACTCGAGAATTCCGTCAATTTCTTAATGGATTCAGGTGAAATCCAAGTGAGTACTGCTTTGGCCGATGCTGAAGACAGGCAATGGCTCAAACCCGGTCAACGGCATGGATCTTATGTCAGAATTAGATTTGAGGATAATGGCCCGGGAGTTGAGCTAAAAGACAAACCCAGGATATTCAATCCATTTGTCACTTCTCGTGCCAAGGGTATGGGTCTGGGACTGTCGATTGTAAAGGGAGTCATAGATTCCCATAATGGTGTTATTTATGAGGATGGAACTCCAGGGGTCGGCGCCAGGTTTAATATTCTTTTGCCGTATGAACTGGAACAGGATAACACCAGCAGTGTTTGATTCCATTAACTCACACTGTTTTGTAAACTTCGCTCTTTCCAGGATACAGGGAAAACTGAAGTTTGTCGTATAAAATGTGATCCAGTGATTTGTTGAATTATTAGGAGGGGTATATGTACCACGTTTTAGTTATAGATGATGAAGAAGCAGTAAGAAATGCAGTGAGACGCAGACTTGAGCGAGAAGGTTATGAGGTTGAAACTGCAGACAATCAATCAACCGGCACAGCAATGATTGGAGATAAAAATCCGCCATACGATGTTGTTGTTACAGACATGGTAATGGAATCACCTTCCAGCGGTTTGGAAATTCTTCAGGCTGCTATGTCACAGGATGTATTTACGGAAGTTATCGTCCTGACCGCATATGGAAATGTTGCAAATGCTGTTGAATGCATGAAACGCGGAGCGTTTGATTACGTCGAAAAGAATATACCGGGTGTAGATGTTTTCGAGCTCCTGGCCATCAAATTAAAACAGGCTGTTGAACGTCGGCAGAACTCAATTGCTACAATCCGTAAAGTGAAGCATTATACTAATACAAAATAGACTAGCCCGCTTTATTCATGAATAATGCAGGCCGTATGCGCTGTTCGCGAAAGGCCAACTCTCGCTGAGAGCGCAGCGAATGGTGTGAGTTATGAAGAACAAATTTCTATTTGCGATTTTGTGCTTTGCCCTTGGAATAATCGGGGGTATGGTTGGTAGCGATCTAATGAGAGAAATGGACACAGCGCCTGCAAGTGTTCATTTCCCTCTTCAAAATGCATCCCGTGATGTCATTCTGACAGCATCCGATCTACAACCTTCGCCTGGCTTGTCTTCCAACCCGGCTTCACCTTCTACTCGATCATCTGGTTCATCTAATAACCCCATCGTTGATACAATCAGGCGTGTCGCACCTGCGGTAGTGAATATAGACACGGTTGTAATGCGAAGGGAGTCAGCGTTTGGTGACGATGACTTTTTCGGCGGATTCTTTGACTCATTTACCCGTGTAGTTCCTCAACAGGGACAGGGTTCAGGATTCATTGTCGATGCAAGCAAAGGTTATGTGGTTACAAATAATCACGTGATAAGCGGAGTGAGTGCACGTAACGGAAAGATTCAAGTCAGCTTGCCGAGTAAACAGACATTTGAAGCAGAAATAGTTGGCTCAGACCCACAGTACGATGTAGCAGTCCTGAAAATAAAGGGAAGCAATCTGCCGTCAGTTAAGATAGGCAGCTCGGATAACCTGGAGATTGGTGAATGGGTTGTAGCCATCGGGAATCCTATGGGGTTTCAGAACACGGTTACAGTTGGTGTAGTGAGTGCGCTTAACCGTAGCCTGGACTCCGATGAAGGCAGTCGTTTGGATGGATTGATACAGACAGATGCAGCTATCAATCCGGGTAACTCCGGAGGACCCTTGTGCGATTCTCGTGGGAATGTTATTGGGATGAACACAGCGATTATTCGCGGCGCCGAAGGGCTGGGTTTTGCTTTGGGTGCTTCATCCATCAAATCAGTAGTAGATGAGATTATCCGGTATGGCAAGGTGCAACATGGCTGGAGTGGCATGGAGTTCTATGATATATCGGAACGAATAGCCACAAGACTAAAACTCAAAAATACCGAAGGTGTTTTGGTTGCAGAAGTCTATAACAACTCCCCTGCAGCAGAAGCTGGAATCGTACCCGGTGATGTAATAATATCCGTAAATGGTGAACAAGTAAGTAGAGTCGCCGATATGCTCGTAGCACTGCGAAACCTGCGAGCAGGTAATACTCTAAGCCTCAAGATATCCCATAAAGGCACCGAATCAGTTATAAAAATCAAGTTAGTAGATGTACCTGCGGATACCCACTGAAAGTTTCACCCCCACTTTGTGTGGGGGTGAAATATGCCTGCTATTTCTCTGCCTCATTCAATGCCCGCTCAGCTGCCTCAAGTGCTTTACATCCATCATTCCCTGATGGCAGACCGGTTAACTTGCCTGCTTTGATACTTTCGGCAAACAGAGTATACATCCTGATGAAATTTTTATCGCTGCTGGTCAAATCTTTTCGAGTGTATCCGTTTGGTGAATAGACATATAATTCTTTCGTAAGTGAGTTTTCAGGCTCACCAGTACTTCGGTAAAAATAACCCATTAATCCCAGATCACCAATAAGCTCTACCTGGTAGAAAGTATGGTGTTCGGCGGTATTGTGAGTATATGCCCATCCGCCTTCGATGAGTGCAATGATGCCATTGTCCATTTTGTTAGTCGAAATGACGTGGTCGGGATGCGGGTAATCCTCGACATTTGTCCCCGTTGCATGTATCTCAGCAAACTCTGACCCGCTGAACCAACGTGCAAGGTCAAAGTGATGCACACCGCAGTCTACAATCGGACCTTTGCCGTCGATCATTAACATTTTATACCTGGCATCACCGGCCCATCTGCCGCCTGCCCAGTTGTAGACAAACCGCATTACCTTCAAGTTGCCTATCTCTCCCTGATCCAGCAGTCGCTTCATCTCAGGAAATGGCTCCGTTACCCGGTTTTCAAAGTTTATGGTCAACAATTTTCCTGCGTCACTCATCGCCTTGACCATTTCAAAACCCTTCTCAGGGGTGTCGGCAATTGGCTTTTCGCAGAAAACATGCTTGCCGGCTTTTGCGGCAGCCATCACAATCGGATAGTGCCATGGTAAGGGAGTCGCCACAGTGATTGCATCTATATCATCCCGCGAGAGCAGGTTATTGTAGTCAGTGTAGACAGATTCTATTCCGTGTTTGGATTGAAGTTCCTGTAAACGTTCTGCATTTAGATCAGAAATAGCAACCAGTTCAAGCTCTGGTGTATCAAGTATTCCAGGGATATGTCCATATCCGGCAACTGTCCCACAACCTATAACACCGATTCGTAGTTTCAAAATAATTCCTCCGTAAATCTGGTTAAACATAGATCTAGCTTGCATTATTCATAATCCACTCAGCCTTGTCCCTACAGTTGGCCAAAAGCGATATTTGGTGAATAATGCGGGTTAGTGTCTGAATAATTCATTCTCTATGAGATAACCGGACTCCTTCAATTTAGAAGAAGGACAATCCTTCGATTAGCGTGAACGTTTAGGTAATGCACATCACAAATATGCTGATGTGACCGTTGTTTATCAACCGATGAGCTCACTGAGTTTTGATAGTCGGTGCTTGAGAGTAAAAAGGAGAAACCAATGTATAAAAAAGTTATTCTTATTGTTCTAGGTCTGGTGATTGTTGCTGTAATTGCTTATGCTCAGGGAGGTGGAGGATTCGAAGCGCCGTATGGCGGTGATCAAATGAATTCCCCACAGGGAATGCCTGGGATGCCCGGTATGCCTGGCATGCCAGGTATGGGGCAAATGATGCCGGGAATGGGACAGATGATGTCACAAGGCGCTCCTGTTATGGTCGTAAACGGTAACTCTGTATACATCATGCGTGGAGATCAAGTTATCAAGCTTGATGGAGATTTGAAAGTGATCAAGCAGGTCATGCTTCCCAGGCCCACTATGCAAAGACCAGAAAATCGGCAGCGCTAGACACTAACCGTTTGTCTTACTGCAGAGGAAAAAGCTGAGAGTGAAAACGCTCTGCATTTGCATTCCCAGTTATGAATAATGTGGTTAATATGTTCTGCAATGCCGAATGGTTCGAGTGTCATTCGGCATCGCTTAAAAACGCATCTATTTGGGGACAGCAAAGTCAATTTGAACTGGGTCAGATAGGTTGCCTTGTTTGTCTATACTCAAAACTCTATAGCTGTAAGTGTGCCCTTTCATTACGCCCAAGTCACCCCATTTAGTATCGGTTCGGAGATCAGAGACCTGGATGAAACTGTTGCTTCCTGCGTTGGATCTTTGCACAAAATAACCGACAATCTCTTCATTGCCTATCTTTGCGGGAGCATCCCAGTAGAGATTTACACCATGGGTAGAGGCGTTGAGTACGCCCTTCAGATTCGCTGGCGGATCAGCTTTGACACGGAACGGGCTTCCGGTAAGTGGTTTACTGGCATCGGAACGCCACTTGTCTACATCCAACGCAACGATCGTATAGGAGTAGAACTCATTCGGAATGAGGTCATTGGTGTCAATATAAACAACGATACCTTTGGAGTCTACAGCATCTGAACTGATCTCTGCGACTGCTTTGTATTCTTCGGGCTTATTGAGCTCAGTAACAATTATTTGGCGTGCTGCAGGACTCAGTGATGCCATGCTGATTCGTGCCCGAATTCCTCGCTTTTCTGACTTTTCCATAACAGTGGGAGAGACTGTGACATCCCTTTTTTGCACTGTTTCATCGATTTTTGCAGGGGCTGCAGTTACAGATACCTTGTCTCTGTTTTTAGCTGACTGGGCAATACCAAGAGATAAAGAAAGAGCACTAGAGGTCGTATTGGTCGATTGTAAGCTATTACTTGGTGATGCATTAGATAGACCAAACCGAATGAGATTCAGAGCAGGTTTAAAAAATATGCTGACATCCACTCTTTTTCGATAGACGATATACTTGGCGCACTCTTCCTTATTCTGCAGCGCTTTCCATTGAAGCGTCACCCCGCCATCCATATTCGGAGCAGCATAACTAAACTCAGGGGTAGGGGGAGGTATTGTAGCCGGAACACGGATCCCGATAGCTGCCATCGGACTCTCTACACCCCATCTATTCGTAATAGTCACCCGGTAGTTGTAATAAGTAGGCCTTGATTTTGGCAGGAAATCCTGGAAAGTGGGTTTGTCGGTCTCTCCAACCAAAGTCCACATTGATTCGGTAGTAACCCCTATAGGAATTGTGTGGATGTATTCCATTTTTTCGCCGGTAAGTTCCATTACTGGCATAGCTTCCTGTAAGCCGCCTTTTATTAAAACGCGAGACTTGGCTGCATCCGCTGCGCTAAGAAATTTGAGTGAACGTTTACTGGATGCCCTAAGTGAAATTGGCTTTTTTGTATCAACTGAATCAGTCTGTGCAGCTTTATCTTCGGGTGCCGGTTCCTTTATCATTGTATACCCGCTCGCATCGGCGCGCCATATCTTATATCGAACAGGCGCAGTTAGAATGGGAGCATCCCATGTCAGCACAACTTTACCACCTAGATCGCTGTTAGACAGATTAGCTGCAGCGATACCGGAATATGTTAATGACAGTGATTCGTGTGTAGCAATTGATTCAGCATTTGAACCACTCTTGGGTTTGTTCGTAGCTAACGAGCTCAGGATCTTCCATTGAGTAGGTTCTTTATAGAGATTGCGCACTCTAGCTGGAGTCTTAGTAAGCAGTGTTGCCTTGCGGATAGTGCGATTATCAAACGATAAAGCAGCGCCTGGTTGGTTTCCGGTAGCTGTAAAGTTGGCAACCAGATTTTTCGGGCTGTTCGGTGTTGATAGATCAGGCACTGCAACATCCGCACCCGCACCCGGAGCGCTTTCAATCATATTCTTTTTGTATAACGCTGTCACCATGTATCGATAACGGTGGTCTGTCTGTGAAGTGTTATCGGTGAAGTTTCCGTTGGGTGATGATCCACCAGCAACAACCATTGAGAGCATATAGGGTATTGGTGAGGAAGTCAGCTTTGTCCACACCACGGGAGTTGTTTCCACATCACATCGCCAGACATTGTAAACCGCATTCTTATCTTCAGCTTTAGAAAGTATTTCAGCACCCCGTTTTTCGCCGGGTGGAAGTTTGACTGATGGTTTCCAGCTGACATACACTTTGCTACCGCTTACACTGCAAGTCACTTTGCCCGGAGGATTAGGAGATTCTACGTCCGCCACATCGAATGAAAGTGTTGCAGGAGGGCTTTGGCGACCAAACATATCAGAACCAATCAGTTCGTATTTAATCTGGCCCACAGGAGCATCAGTATCTGTAAAGTAGTAGATCATATCTACCAGTTTACCCTCTGAGTCTTTCACTGGACCGATCATAAGAGGTTCGCCATTGACCTGTTTTCTCTGGCCTGCAGCTATCCTGAATATATCGTAACTGATTACAGTATTTGGAGTTTTCAGAGTATCCAGATCCCACCTGAGATCAACGGTTTTTACGCCGCGCTGAACGGCATCAAGGCCAGTCGGTTTTACTGGTTTCGGATCATCTCCTACAGTGATGTCGCATATAACACCAGGCATGTTTACTTCAGAACCTTTGTCATTGATCTCACGCAACTGGTATTGATATGTTTCACCGGTTTTGACGCTGGTGTCTGTGTAGCCCAAACCAAGTCCGGAATTTATCTGCTCGTTGACCAAGGCTCCAAGCATAAGTTTCCGCCGTGCATCCATTACTGCTATGGCTGGAGATGGCATCTTTGCGGACATCACAGATGTCTTTTCTGGCGTGGTTTCTTTCTTGATAGTAGTCTGACTCAGGTTTTTTCTACTCACGCTTTCCTTGCCGATAGTTTGCTTACCAATAGTAGCCGCACCCGTTTGCGCAGAAAAGCTGCCTTTTGTTTTAGCTGCTGTCCGTGAGATCATTGAACCTGCAGCGTTGAAGCGCTGATAGTATGTTGTCAATTTGGCAAATGAAGTCGGTTCAAATCGGTCGAATGTGGGCCTGGTGCTTGCAGTGTATGGTGAGAACTGTTTTTGCTTCAGTGACTTCAATTCCTCAAACACTGGCTTGGCGGATTCCGCAGTTATCGGGTTAACTTTGAATATCTGACTCATTTCAGCTGGAATTGTTACAGGTTTCTTCGCTGAAAGTTGCAACGCACCAATGTCAATTTGTTTTGCAACGCCATCCAAACCTTTCAGGCTAATCATTCCAAGTGGGGTCTCTTTGATTGGACCAGCGATTTTTTTAAACTCAGTCTCTCCGGGTCCTTTGCGATATAGGTTGAAACCTTGAGCGGGAAGCCACCGATTGTCTAGTATCCATCTGATGTAAACGGCAGTCTGCTTGTCTGAGGTAGCAGCCAGTATTTTAGCTCCGGAGATCATTTCCAAGGCTGATGTATCAATGCTTACTGTTCCAACGCGTTTGGTTGGCGAAATAGTGACACCTGCGGCTTTCCCTGCCGGATACGCTGAATGACCGGATATTGTAAATGCAACAGCAGCAAGCAGTATTATTAAACCTTGGGTATTGAGTTTCATATTTATCCGCCTTTTAGGGAAGAGTGCAGCTCAGACCAACAGAGCCTTCAAAATCGGGAATAGGCCAGGGCATATTTATCTCAGCAGTGAATGTGCCGTTGCAGTGCATGCCATCGTCATATAAATCTGCAGCAAGATCAGCCGATGCACCGATAGATGCAACCCAGAAATCTACAGAACCTGATGCCCACGCATGACCTGAAAGGTATGGAGCATGCAAGAAATTGTATCCGAGGCTGGCATCAAATGAGCCCGAGAACGGCCAGTAGCTGAAACTAGTCCCGGCTGCTACAGTATATGCCAACGGTTGTGCCAGCAATCCTCCCCGCATTCCATATGTAAGCACTGTCGCAGAGCAAGCCTGGTCAGGATAAGGCCAACCAACTGCCAGATGGACATCATCGGGACTGAGAAGCAATTCCATCGAACCATTGATATTGAAAATATTTAACCCTGGCGGGACACTTAGATTCACATCAGCATTAGCTCTTAAGAGCGGTACCGTTGGATCCAGAAAAACAGCCACTTGAAGCGGAGCTTCACCCGAGTGATCGGATGTCAGAACCCAACCCTTACCTCGCAGATCGAATGTGAAATTTGGCAAACCTATGGTCAGAGTGCCTGACGCATAAAATAAATCAGGATCTCCGGACGTGCCTGCCTCAGCACCAGCCATAAACAACCACTTCCCGCTGTTCAATGCTGGTTTAAGGTCTGCGACGTTCTCGAAACCTTCCGGCGCAGTCATATTATGAGCGACTCCACCCTTAAATGCATAAAGAGCCAAACCTGTATTACCAAGTAAAATGGGGGTTGGTATTTCTGCTCTACCTGCAACACCCCACACACCGCCATCACCTATATACAGTTGGAATGTCCCACTCATCGGAGCAGAGTCGCCTGCACACAGCAGTGTCAGTTTAGCTCCACCAATCAGACATTCTCCACCGCCTGCCTGAGGTTTTTTGTCCAAAGTGCCATCGATGCGCACCACATTCAATATTTCAGCTTCGACGACTATCCCGTTCATCTCAAGCATTGGTTTGTTCGAGCCATCAGGGGATACTCGCAGACGGTTGTATGTAACCGTGCTGGAGACTGGTATGTCCGAGTTCAAGCTGAGAGCACCATTGAAGTCTGCTACCCACTTATTGCCGTCCTGAACGAGAGCTACCTCCGAGATATTGCATTTGAACAGTCCGAAGTCAACATCAGCAGGAGCGTCCAGACTCATTCCATGGTCGGTGTTGAATACAAAATTGAATTTGTTGTTGATGCCCAGGTTGTGAAACATCAGTGCGCTGGCAGCGAGAGATGGGTATTTGTTAAGTGAGAATACCATTGCGCCGTTTAACCAGAGAGCATAATTGCTATCAGGACCAGGCAAAAGCTGTCCACTTGAGATATTTAAGTGCATTCCAAGTGGATCAGATTTCAACGCTTGATTGGGTTTTGCAGTAACAACAGGTTCAAGGTCAGTAACGTTAACATTGAGCTCTATACTGCCAAGTCCCTGAACTGTCGTAGACCCGCTGGACTCGGTGATAGTGACTGTATTACGAGCCATTATTATGTGCAAGCGCTTCAAGTGGCAGTTGAAGTTTCCTATGTTCATATCCTTAAGTGTTGCCACTGGAGCTTCGATATCACATGAAACACCATTGGTTTCTATGTATACATTGGTTGTAGGAATACTGATTGGGTTACCACCGCTGTCCGACCAGATCGGGGGAAGTAATGCAGTAGCAGCCTTCATGTAGATCCCTTGCCAGGATTTCGAGTTGATGCCTGGTGTAATAGAAAGATCCGCTGGGCCTTCCCGAGAGAAGTCAATAACACAGGTGCTGGATTGGATGTGATACCCCCCGTTGAAGAACAACTCTGGTATTCGTGCTGTCTGTTTGAACTCTACCACAGCGGGTTTCAAGAGGTCGAAATCTACATTCGGTATACCATCACGCTGGCCGGCAGCATCCGTAACGGATTTAGGTAGTATAACATTAGCTTGAATCGCGAACTTGGTATATACTCCCTTATCCATTTGTATGTTTGCACTCACGATATCGAGTATAAAGTCCGCAGGATTGGCAAGTGCAATATCAGTAGGGGTTTGACCAAGAGAAAAGTCTTTGCAGGTTACCATACCGTCCTGGTCCACTACTAATTGCTTGAATCTTAATACAAGCTCTCCGTTATCAAAAGTGGAGAGCTGAGGCATGTTTGTCCAAACAGTGCCATTATCGCATTCAAGATTGAAATTGGTGCCATTTACAGGAGATGAGAGCATAGACAGAGTGAAGACCGTTGAACGGATTTTCATCCCACAAGCTGAAATTTCTCCACTGTTATTTACACCTTTGGAAATAGCGCCGCCTCCTGAGCGAAGTACAGCTTGTCCTGTGGAATCTATATCAAGTGTGAAGAATGAATTGCTGAAATCTATGCTGAGCTGGTTGCCGGAGGTGTCGTATAATGGTGCATTTACTTTGGTTTTGAACTCAAATCCGGCTACTCTCTTACCGCTATTCGTGTCAGCTTTTACAGAACCACTTGCAGCGTCAATATCCAGGTTTGAGCCCAGCAGATTGGTTAGTTTGCAGGCAGATAATGGGATGTTTCCAGATAGAATCTGTCCGGTTGAATCCGCAGACAGTTTAGTAAACTGCACTGTGCCCAGGTTGTGGTTGTATTTTCCTCCGGAAATTGTGCCAGTTATCTTGAGAGTTCCGGATCCGGACAGATTGCCAAGAGCAGCCCCTGCAGAATAGCTGCAGTTCTCCAGGCTCACCTGATCCTTTGCAAAGACTAGAGTATTGGGGATTGAATCTCCGATAGCTGATGCAGCAAAAGCTGCAATTATCATCGTAATCATAAATAACAGGAAAAGAGATTTTCTTATCACTATTTTTCACCCTTTTCACTGACAGCTCACAGCAATAACACCTTGTCAGATCTAAATGATTGTACATCGGTAACAGAATAATTGCAATTAGCAATTGTTCTCATAGTCAAGTAGTATGAATCATCATCGGGAGGTAAGATGTGGAACAATAAAATTGAAGGTTCAGGGGAGGCGCTTATGCATTTGAACTCTAAAACGATATTCTCCTTTATTATTCTATCTATGATACTGTCGTTGGTCAGCCTTTTGATATTTAGGCAGAGCAGCAGTAAACCATCACACAGTAAGTTAACAGCCGCCCAGCAGCTTCAAGCACTTGAGAAGTCACCGGGGCAGTCAGCAGATATGCGACAGTTCATAAAACGAGAGGAAGATTCGGAACAGGCAAAGCAGGAAGCTGCTGATGCTTTACCAAAATAGCGCATTATTCAGAACATGATGTTCTATATCGCTTTATTCACCAAGCTTCGCTTTTGTCCGCCAGTAGGGACAAAAGCTGGTTGAGTCGTGAATAGAGCGGGCTAAGCCAGCCATTTTTCAATGTTAGCTCTAACAAACTCATCATCATTGAGATGTGGATAGGCTTCGTAGACTCTGTCAATTTCCCTGAGCTGTCCTGGCCCCATTGTTTCGCTGGGATCCAGGCACCAGGTTCCTTTCAGCAGTCCCTGTCTTCTCAGCACTTCATGCAGCCCTGCAATACAGCCTTTATAACCGTTAGCTGCATCGAAAAACGCAGCGTTGGCGTCTGTTATCTCGATTGATCTACTCATCATTTCTGAGGGGATTTTTCCACCGGAGGCGACTAGAGTGTGACATTCATTCAGCAAGCTGACAGCTTTACTTGTCCACACAGACCAGTGCCCTAACAATCCTCCAGTTATACGGCGTTCAATAGTCTTTCCATTGCAATTGAACCTGTATGGAGTCAAAAGATCAATGACTATGTTATCGTCATTCCCAGTGTAGAGAGCTATGTCCTCGCGTCCAGATTCCACCACCGCTCGCATAACATCCAGCGTCTGGTAGCGGTTGAATGGCGCCATTTTTATTGCAACAACATTATCAATTTCAGCAAATCTTCTCCAGAAAGAGTAGGGGAGCACATTTCCTCCGACTGCTGGTTGTAAATAGAAACCAACAAGCGGCATCACTTTTGAAACTTCCAGGCAGTGTGCTATAAGTTCATCTTCGCTGGCATTTTTCATTGCAGCCAAACTTAATAATACTGCGTGATACCCCAGATTAGCCGAAATACTCGCTTCTGTGACAGCTTGCTCAGTCTTACCGCAAGCTCCTGCGACTCGAATAAGTTTTCGACCACTGGCTTTGTCCAGATTGTCCATTTCATCAGATGCAATACTCAATACCGGCTTAAACAAGCCAATTTCCGGGTCGCGGATATGGAACTGCGTCGTATGGACCCCGACAGCTATCCCTCCGACACCTGAATCTCCGTAATACCTGTAGATTGCTCTTAATCTGCGTTCATCCAGTTTTCGGTCGCTGTCCAGAGCAAGTGGGGAAGCTGGTATTACAACTCCCATATTCAGGATGTCTCTGAGTTCATTATCCATTAAAACTTTCCATCCCTGGTCTCAAAACTGGTGGGTTTACCCAGACTATCGCCGCCTCTTATAACCCAGTCTGCAATCATCTCTATCATCTGTTTTACTGAGACTCTCGGATAACCATACAACTGGTGCCCTAATTGCCCGTTGCTTAGTAGAGCATCAGGAGCCTCATTACCAGCAAAAGTCACTTGTTTACCCATCAGAACCCCAAACTCTTCGCATACCCGTCTGATGCTGAGAGTTTCCGGTCCAGCTACATTGAGCACAAATGGAGGAGTAGATGCCTGGTTGAAGCTCATAAGTGTCATCGCATTGGCATCTCCCTGCCAGATTACATTAGCTGCTCCCATTGCAAGGTCAATACTGTCTTCATTAAAAACTTTCTTTGCAAGGTCCACCAGAACCCCATACCGCAGTTCCACAGCATAATTAAGTCTTATGATAGACATTGGAATATTGAGCGTTCGGCTGAAATGCTCCAGTATCCTTTCCCGACCGAGACAGCTTTGTGCATAATCGCCATCAGGATGTGTTGGATCTGTCTCTCGAGATCCTCCCTGCACTATCGGGCTCATTCCATACACATTGCCAGTCGAGAAGGCAACAATCCTGCTGTTTCGGTATTTTTGAGCTACCATTCCAGGCAAATATGTATTGGTTGCCCATGTGAGGGATTCTTTACCAGTAGACCCGAATTTCATCCCGGCCATGTAAACAACATTTGGAGTGTCCGGGAGTGTTGCCAGCTGTGCAGGATCAAGCATTTCACACTTAATAGTTTCTATGCCGAAATCATTGAGCGTGGATTCATATTTGGAATCTGAAAATCTGCTGACGCCGATTACTTTTCTCTCAACGCCAGCCATATCTGAGGCTCTTTTAGCCATACATGCCAGTGTTGGTCCCATTTTTCCGGAGACACCAAGGATTATGATATCTCCTTCAATTCGGGACATTGTATCTATGACGCCTTCGGTAGGTTTGCTCAGGAGTGTTTCCAGCTCCTTAACATCCCTGACACTACAGCCGGTCATTAAAATACCTCACACACTTGCTCATACCTTCGATAGTTTCCTCCAGGTCCTGCTGAGTATAGCCTTCATTCACGCTAATAAGTAGGCAGGTGTCCAAAACCTCTTCAGCTACCGGGCACAGACCTTTGTGGTAGTTGTAATCTTTGTATGGGTGATCCGCATGGTCGAACGCTGTGTGTTCTGTCATTACTGGATAGGTATATATTGGATCCTTTGTATAGTGTGCGCCTGCGCATATACCTTCTTTTGCCAGAGCTTCCGCAAATTCATCGACATCAGCTCCGAGCTTGGCAGCATCCACCCTCATCATATAAAACCACCAGGACGGGTTGCACTTATCAGTCGGTATCGGCACGTCTATTCCTTTGAAGCCAGAGATGGCTTCAGTAAGAGCCTCGCACCACGCACGCCGCTTGTTTACAATAGCAGCCAGCTTGGGTAACTGAGCGATGCCGACGGCTCCCTGCAGTTCAGTCATCCTGTAGTTCGCAGCTAAAAACGTCGGGTTGCGCGATTCGCCAGGCACACGGCTGTAACTCTTGTCGGTGGACATTCGGGCTTTAGATGCCAGTTCACTGTCCCTGGTGATAACTATTCCACCGTCACCGCATGAAATGTGTTTGAAGTCATTGACGCTGAAGCATCCAATATCTCCGATAGTTCCGATTGGCTTTCCATCATAAGTGCATCCCCAGGCCTGAGCGCAGTCTTCAATAAGGGCAATACCTTTCGCATCACATAATGCTTTTAATCCATACATATCGCAAGCATTTCCCCAAAGATGAACTGCAATCACTGCACGTGTTTTCTTTGTAATGACGGCTGCAACTGACTCGGGAGTAACACAGTAGTTGTGTGGGTCCACATCCGCAAAGACAGGAATACCTCCCTGGAAAAGTATTGGGATGATGCTCCCCATGTCCGTAATCGGAGTGACTATAACTTCATCGCCGGGTGAAATACCAAGTGTCATAGTTGCAGTGTGAATACCTGCCGTTCCACTGGTGCATGAAACAGCATAAGGTACGCCGTGCATCTCGGCCATCAAAGCTTCAAAACCAAAGACCTTTTTGCCAGCCGCATAAAAGAGTGTCTGCTGATCAAGGGCTTCCTTCAGCTGTTGGAGTTCTTCGTCTCCGAATCTGTTTGTACGAGTGTATGGAACTGTCTTTGCCGGATTTCCACCAGCAATTGCAGGTTTATCATTAGCCATTTGTGATTCTCCTATGAATAAATTATATGGTAATACAAGCTAAAGCCAGACTCTGTCTACCATTGATTTTACAACTTCATCAACTGCCAGTATCTGTGCAGCAAGTCTGTGAGAAATATTCTCTTCACTGGCAACTCTTATAACATCATTAAACGCCGGACGCATCTGTTTATCAATCGCAGCGTAGGTTTCTGATTTATCAGTGAGTGAACCGGATTTGGCCTGTCTCCATTCAATATAAGAAGCTATAACACCACCGGCGTTAGCCAGGATGTCCGGTATCACAGGTATGCCGCGTTCCACCAGGATCAAATCGGCATCATTCATTGTAGGATCATTCGCTGCTTCAACAATTAGTTTCGCCTGCAGTTTAGCAGCAATATCAGCAGTGATCACATCCTCAACAGCAGCCGGGACCAGTATATCCACAGGAAGAAGAAGTACATCGGAAGCATTTATGCTCTGATATCCCATTTCGGCAACAGTTTTGCTTGATCTGATTTTATCAAGTGTCATTCCGCTCTCACAATATGCTGTTGAATCAATATCTGAAAGTGCAACTACCCTGGCACCCCATTCACTGAGGAACAGAGCAGTCCACTTGCCAACATTTCCAAAACCCTGTATCGCTACTGTTGCACCATCGAGACTTCTCCCAAGAACGGATTCTGTAGCCATTTTTACATTGCAGGCAACTCCATATCCCGTAGCTTCAGTCCTGCCTGGCAGACCGCCGATTCTAGCAGGTTTGCCGGTAACAGATTCCGGGGCATGTGTACAGCCATAAATCATAGCCATGTCGGAGGGACCGGTACCGAGGTCTGGGGCAGGGATGTAGGAGTTTTTCATCGCCCAACCGAGGACATGGACATATTCATTGATAAGGTCTCTTCTGGATTCGGGAGTTAATGACTTGGGATTTATCTTTATTCCGGATTTTCCGCCGCCAAATGGTATCTTTGCCAGTGCACACTTGTAGGTCATAAGTTGCGCGAGCCTTCTGGTCTCCTCAAGTGAAACTGTCTCGGCCATTCGGATTCCACCCTTAAATGGTCCTCTAACACTACAATGGAGTACCACATAGGTGTCTGCTTGAATGAGTTTTCCACCCCATTTGAGGTTGAGGTTTGCATAGATCTCAGTTTCACTCTTGCTTAGTAGTGCAATCGCATCGCTCGAAAGGTCAAGGTGTTTTGACACCAGGTTGAAGTCAATAACGCTCATGATATTCATCTCCACCAGAATTTCTGAATAATTGGTCTCTCGGATTTGTTCCACATATGCGTAGTCGAGGACCATTATTCAAGCTTTCTTGAATGAATTCCGGAAAGCGTATGATCCCCATTGACCATAAGTGAGTATAGCATTCTGCATTATTAAGGTCAAGTATAACGTTTGCGGTTGATAACTGCTTTTTCTGAGGAGGGAATCCTGAATCCTTTGTATAATATATAAGGACATACTCGAGGTCGGAGCGTTCTTTTTGTCCGGCAATTTGGTCCAATATATGGAGGTGTCAACCGTGCCCAAAGTCCTTGTGAGCGACAAACTCGCTAAAGAAGGTATCGAAATACTCAAACGTGTGGCTGATGTGGATGTAAACACAGGCCTGTCCGAAGACCAACTCTGTGAAATAATCGGAGAATACGATGCCCTTGTTATTCGCAGTGGCACCACGGTTACTGCGAAGATTCTAGAGCACGCGAAAAAACTCCGGATCATCGGAAGAGCAGGGGTAGGGGTTGACAATGTCGATGTTCCTGTGGCGACTGAAAAAGGTGTGATAGTTGTTAATAGTCCCGGAGGAAACACTCTTGCAGCAGCTGAGCTGACTTGCGGTCTTCTTATGGCTCTGGCAAGGAATATTCCACAGGCCCATATGTCAATGAAACACAAAGAGTGGAATCGCAGCAAGTTTACAGGTAATGAACTCTATGCAAAGACAGTAGCTGTTCTTGGTCTGGGTAAGATAGGGCAGGAAGTTGCGAAACGTTGCCAGGCATTTGATATGAAGGTCTTGGCCTATGACCCATTCTTGACACAGGAAAAGGCCGTCTCTCTTGGTGTTGAGCTGGTTGAATTGGACGATGCTTTGAAGCAGGCAGACTATATTACACTTCACCTGCCAAAGAACAAACAGACTTTAGGGATGATTTCAGACGCTCAGTTTGCAATCATGAAAGACGGCGTAAAGCTGGTAAACTGCGCACGTGGTGGAATTATCGATGATAATGCATTGATTGCAGCCATCAAGAGCGGTAAGTGTGGTGGAGCAGCACTGGATGTCTATCTGTCGGAGCCGCCGGATTTCTCCAACGAACTATTCGATATGGACAAAGTTATCACAACTCCGCATCTAGGTGCTTCCACCGAAGAAGCTCAGACTAATGTAGCTATTGATGTAGCAGAACAGATTGCTGATGTGTTTGCGGGTAAATCCGCACGTGCAGCAGTCAATATGCCCGCAGTATCTCCGGAACTTCTTTCAGCTGTTGGACCATTTCTCCCATTAGCAGAAAAACTGGCGACGTTGGCAGTTAAGACTACCGGTGGAAGACCCAGTAAAATTGAAATCAAGTATAGTGGTGAGCTTGCAGGACTCGACACAGGTCCCATTGGTAGATCAGTGCTTGTAGGATTGCTGAAACCCGTTCTTGAGGAATCTGTTAACACAGTCAACGCTCCTCTGATGGCAAAGTCACGCGGTATTGAGGTCGTTGAGAGCAAAACACCGGAATCTGGTGACTATCTCTCTCTGTTGAGCATAACGGTTACTACCGATACCGGCAGCAACGAAGTTGCGGGAACTCTGTATAGTGCAAAAGAGATGCGGGTAGTTAAGATGGGCGGATATCCAATGGACTTTGCGCCTGAGGGATGCATGCTATTTTCCCTGCATACCGATAAACCAGGCATTATTGGCAAGGTCGGTACTATTCTTGGCGACGCCGGAATCAATATTGCCACAATGTATGTAGGTAGAAAGAAAGCCGGAGAGACGGCGATTATGGTCTTGGGAGTGGACTGTGAGATACCAGATCATATTCTCTCAGCACTTAGTGAATTGCGCGGGATACAGACTACTAAACAGGTAGTTTTCTAACCTGCTTTTACAACACTGCTATTCATGAATAATGCGGACTGGTTAGTTCACATTATTCATGATTAGCTTATCGAATTGTTGACATATTGAATTCGGTATTATCATCCTGAATGCAGTTGAATATCAGCTTTTCTCAAAGCCATTCACTGCATTCAGGATGATAATAAGCTCAATCTTAGCAATCAGCAATAATTACCTTATAGCATTCTTGGTAATCAGTAAATATCTCCCTTATAGCCATTTGTATTTGACCCCGCTAGACTCTCGACTGTATAATTCCTTTGGATAGTTCACCATGGGAGTAAAAATTGACTGAATTAAGTAACCTCAGCAACGACCCTGATATAAGAGCATCTGTAATCAAAAATATGTTCTCGCGATTAGCTCCACGATATGACCTGGTGAATTCTGCGCTCAGCCTTTCTCTTCATGGTCGATGGAGAAAGTATGCAGTCTCGCTGGCGAATCTCTCAAATGGTGATAGTGCTTTGGATGTTTGCTGTGGGACCGGGGATTTTGCATTCGAACTCGCAAGGATTGTCGGACCGACTGGTCGAGTTGAATGTGTAGATTTCAGCGAACCAATGCTTGAACTTGCACGCATAAAAGCAAATAAGATGGGTTTTGAGACGACAAATTTCACCAATGCAGATGCTGTACACCTGCCGTTTAAAGACGCAGAATTTGATTGTGTTTCTATTGGATTTGGCATACGGAATATTACTAGACCTGTGGATGCACTTAAAGAAATGCTGCGTGTACTCTCACCTGGGGGAAGATTTATATGTTTGGAAGCTTCTCAGGCGAAAAACAGGCTTGTAATTCCCTTATGGCGGGTATACTTCTGTAAGCTGACTCCTTTGATTGCGTGGATATTAGGTGGGGATATCGGCGCATACAGATACCTGCCCGAGTCGGTGATGGGTTTTTATACCCGTGAAGAGTTCAATCAGATTCTAAATGACGTTGGATTTTCCGACGTTTCCTGCCACGACTTAGCATTCGGCGCAGCTTGTTTGCACATTGCCCGAAAACCGCGGATACTGGATTAATATATGAGTTCATACTTAAAAGAGAATAGAACATTGGATTGGCATAGTTCGGTAAGTGCTGAACTGAAGTTAGTAGAATCTGTCATGTGCAGGACTGTCGCGTCAGATATCCATTCGGTTCAGGATGTGGCCGGAGGAATTGTAAATGCCGGTGGCAAACGCATCAGGCCTATTCTTATTCTACTATCATCTTTGACCTGTGGTGGATCGGGCGACAGCCCTGAAATTATTGAACTAGCGGCGGCCATAGAGCTTATACATACAGCTTCACTTGTACATGATGACGTAGTTGATGATGCTGTTCAAAGACGGGGCAGGCCTACTGCCAACAGCACTTGGGGCAGTAAAATAAGTGTGCTGAGTGGAGACTATATGCTCTCCAAAGCATTTGCGTTGTTAGCCAGGCAGTCAAAACCGGAGATTCTTGCTGTTATATCTGAGGTCGCTGGGGTTATGTCTGAGAGTCAAGTCCTTGAGACAGAATGTCTCGGATCTCTTGAATTATGGCAGACCAACTACTGGCGATGCATAGAGGGCAAGACTGCGGCATTTATGAGCTCGTGCTGTGAATGCGGAGCCATTTTCGCTGACGCAGGATTAGAATATCGCATGGCTATACGTGAATATGGGCTTCGCATAGGACTGTCATTTCAGATATCGGATGATATTTTGGATGTTACAGGTAGACAATCAACTGTAGGGAAAGATCTGGGAGCCGATATTAGGAGCGGTAAATACACGCTGCCACTGTTGTTGGCAATCGAAAGTGATAAATCCATCGGCACCATCCTGGAAGATAATATGGTAGCTGACAAAATTGATAGTATATTGAGCAGCGTTATCTGTTCTGGAGCAGTTGAAAAAGCTAAATTAATCGCTTTAGAACAATGTCATAAAGCTTCAGCGGCTTTGGAAATGTTTCCTGAATCAGAATACAAACAGAGCCTGCTTAACCTGGCTGAATATATAGTGAACCGCCAACACTAGATAATTCATAGAACATATCCGGAAAACGATTCGTATAGTGTCTAGCGAATAGCATATGAACGTTTTGGAGGATATCTCGTTTTTGATCTAGTCTTGCGAAATAATGTATAATTCTTAGGTTAATGGCAGGAAAAATGAATCGCGGTGTCAAAGTAGTAGGCATGGAGTTGACTACTATACATTCCAGACTTGATTTTGTAAAGAGTAAGATATTCGAAGCTGCTGCCAGATCCGGTAGACAGGGTGAGGAAATTACACTTGTAGCTGTAACTAAAACCCGCTCTGAATCAGAAATAATGCAGGCTCTTGAGTGTGGAGTTACGGATATCGGGGAAAACTATGTTCAGGAAGCGATTGCAAAGTTCGATTCCATAGGGAATCGGGCAAAATGGCACTTTATTGGTCACTTGCAGCGCAACAAAGTGAAGCAGACTCTGAAGTTTGCTGATCTGATCCATAGTGTTGATAGTATAGGACTTGCTGCAGAGATCGGTAAACGGTCGATCGAAGCGGCAAAGCAAACCAGTATATTACTGGAGATTAACCTGACTGGTGAGGAAGCCAAAACAGGAACCTCTCTTGATCGGGCTCTTCAGTTTATAGAAGAGACCGGGAATATACCCGGAATCAGGGTCTGTGGTCTGATGGGCATGGCTCAATTGACCGATGACCCGGAAGAAACCAGAATGCACTTCAGAAAACTGAGGGCATTGTTCGAAATGCTGCCAAAAGAGCAGCAGATTCATTTATCCATGGGCATGACCCAGGATTTTGAAATCGCCATAGAAGAAGGTTCGAATATGGTACGTATCGGCACTGCCATTTTCGGGTCGAGGAACTAACCCGCCTTATTCACTCGGCTTTGCTTTGACCGGCAAGTAAGGAAAAAGCTGAGCTATTTATAGATAATGCGGGAGAGAAAGAGCTGTTTCGGTCGCCACTGAAACGGTTGTAAAAGAACTGAATATAGGCGCGTATTTCATCTGATTGATGAAGCGCGTCAGGTAATAGGTGCGCTGAGTCACGGATCCGGCGTGGCCGCCCAACACCCGACCAGGACGAGCGTCAATATGTGTAGATGCTACCACATTTACACTGCCTGCAGGGAGGGCACTATCGTGAATACAGCACCTAATGAAAGTTATGAAGATCAGCCTAAAAGCGTCTGGACTCGTCTTAAGGACAGGTTTGGATGGGGCACGTATGATGAATACGAAGATGAATACTACGAAGAACCAATCCCCAATAGAGGAGCGACTGTAAAGCTCCATTCCGCCCGCAATAACAGAGTTTCCGTTTGGCTCAGTGTAACTTCACTGGAAAACGCCCAGAACGCAGCAGATGGACTCAAAAAAGGACACCAGCAGATAGTGAACCTGGAAAAGGCCTCCCCGGAGGTTACAGCCAGAGTCATTGATTTCTTAAGTGGTGTGATCTATGCGCTTGATGGGTTGATCCAGAAGGTAGGGGACAAAGTATATCTTTTTACGCCTGCCAGTTTTTCAGTTGAAGTAGAAAACGGAACAACTACCCGTAAAATGAATAGCCCATTCGCGGACAATTAGCCTGCTTTATTCACCAGACTTTGCATTTGTCCGGTAGTAGGGACAAAAGCTGAGAGTGTAAATGTATGGCATTTACACCGTTGATCATGAATAATGCTGGCTAGTCCACAAGTGTAAATGCATAGCATATACACGATTATTATCGTTTTGTACTCAGTGAAGAATCCAAATGTAACGAGATTCCTCACTGAGTGCAGATGATATTATTTGGGTTAAATGGAGCACTAGAAAATGATACAGGCAAAAACAACACTTACCGTTATCGGCGGTGGAGCTATGGGTGCCGCACTTATTGGTGGCATTATTAATGCCGAAGTTTGTAAAGCTTCCGATATAACTGTTGTAGATGTTGCTCCGGCTATCTTAGAATCCGTGTCTGCCAGGTTTGGAGTTAACACATCCTCAGAAGCTTCCAGTGCAGTAAGCTCTTCGGATGTTGTATTAGTTGCCGTGAAGCCTGGAATAGTAAAAAAAGTTTTAGGAGTCATTAAGGATTCTATTCCACAAGACTGTCTGGTCTTGTCGATAGCTGCCGGAGTCAAAATTGCAACCATTGAAGGTTGCCTGGAACCGGGAAGCAAAGTTATAAGGGCTATGCCTAATACTCCCTGTCAGATTGGTGCTGGAGCTGTGGCCTATGCGCGCGGTAGTAATGCACTAGATGCTGATGCAACACTGGCAGCTAAGCTTTTTAAATCTGTCGGTTTGGCTTTAGAATTGCCTGAATCTAATCTGGATGCAGTCACCGGGCTTAGCGGCAGTGGTCCAGCATATATTTTTGTTTTAATTGAAGCTTTGAGCGATGCCGGAGTAGCCGTGGGTTTACCACGGGATAAATCTACGGCACTGGCTGCACAGACTGTAATGGGTTCGGCCAGGATGGTTATAGAATCTGGCATACATCCCGCTGTTTTAAAAGACCAGGTGACAAGTCCTGGTGGAACTACTATTGCTGGTATTTCTGCTCTGGAAAAAGCCGGATTCAGGTCGGCTATAATACAAGCCGTGAAAGCGGCTTCCGATAGATCGAGTGAACTCGGTTAGAAATTGAGGAATGTAAGTGTTACATGGAACGGCCGCATATCTCGTTGATACTTTACTGAATGTAGTACGGATTATTGTGTTTGTTTACGCGATACTTAGCTGGATACCAAATCTAGACAGAAATAATGCGATAGTGAAGTTGATCGTTAGTATCGGTGACTCAATCTGTGCTCCCGTTCGTAAAATTATTCCACCGAAGAATACCGGAAATATAGACTGGTCACCGGTGATTGTAATAGTGCTGATAAGTTTAATACAGGGAGTTCTGTAGGTTTTTCGGATGCACTATTGAGGCGTAGATTCTCTCAATAAAAAGCATCAATACGCTGATGTGTTACCAGTAATTATATTACTGGATTTCACTTTACTACTATGGGTCTCTTGGCATGTTTGTTGATTTATTTCTACAGAACATGCATGTCTGGTGTTTTGCAAGGAGATAGAATTATGTCGCTCACACCAGTGGATATAATACATACTAAATTTGGAACTGCTTTCGGTGGATACCGGAAACCTGAAGTTGAATCATTTGTGAATGACGCACGAATGACTATTGAGCAGTTAATTCAAGAGAAGAGTGAACTGCAGAGAGTCTGTTCGGAGCTTCAGGATGAGGTCAAACGCGTTCGTGCCATTGAATCTACTTTGGCGCAGGTGCTGACAACTGCCCAGTCCGTTGCTGAGGATGTTAAAGCTAATGCATATAAGCAGGCTGAGACTATACTTCAGGAAGCCGAAGTCGCGCGCATACGCATGACGATTGAAGCTCAGCAGAGTGCCGAAAAACGCCGATCGGAAATAGGTCTTTTAGAATCTACCAGGGACAGGTTCGAATGTGAATTGCGGGGAATGGTCACTGGATATCTTGAGATGCTGGATCGTATGAAGCCTCAGGAAAACAGTGAGGTTGATGTTGCCTGAAGACTTCGAGGAACAACCGGTAGAAAATAGAAGTTATAAAGGATACTGGGCTGGGATCAGCATTGGTCTCTGCATTGTCATCTTGTTTGCTGTAGCAGGATCTTTTGGAACACTAAAACACAAAAAAAGACTTCAGGATGAGGATCACGCATCAGATGTGCTTCAAGCCAGGAAAGCTGGTGATGTTGAAGTCAGCGGGATTCTATCGGGAGTATTCAATAGCAGATTATCCGAGCATACAAACAGGTTGATTCAGGAATATAGTAAAGGTCTTCCGGATAAAAACCTGTCCTTGAGAATAGCTGTTGCAAAAAGAGTGTTCACCAAAATCAGTGATTCTACCTCGCTTAAGAGTTTGAAATTATCTGACCGTGATGAATGGTCGCAGATACTCAGCAAGAATAGCATTCCACATTTTCAGGTAAGTACATATTTGAAGACTGTGGACCAGGAAAACCTTGGTCCACTGAATCTCCCAACTCAAGCCTTGATATATAGTAAATCAGGTGATCAAGTAAAGGCTGATTTACTGATGCAGCAGGCCAAACAAGAGGCTGTGAATCGCATAGGAATGTATGGCGTATTTATAGCGGTTGCATTCTTTATTTTCATTGCTGGTATCACATTTCTTGTTATTGGGATTGAAAGCATCCAACGTCTCCCGCAATTTGCATTTTCAGAAGAGATTCCCAGTTCCTTTGTATTTCCAAAATATCTGCTGGGATACTACATTGGTCCAATGCTGGTGTTTTCCGGAATGTCATCATACATTGGACAAGCACTGCTTTTTCCCATAGCCATGCTGTTTGCACAACTGGTTGGATTGGTTATGCTTGCTCCTGCTGGTATTGCGGCACGCTTCAGGTATGCGGGAAAGCTTAGGTCACACGTGGGCCTGGCAATTTCTGGCCTTACAACGACGCTTCCTGTCCATGTAGTGGCAATGATTATTAGCTATACGATTTTACATAAGCCACCAGAGAACAACAGCTTGGCTGTCTATCTGTCTAGTAGCGGTATACCTTGTGTGCTGACAGTCATTGCTATTGTTCTAGTCGGTCCATTTTTAGAAGAATTGGCATTTCGTGGTGTGCTTCTCGATTCACTGCAAGAGAAGTTGAGCTTTTGGCCGGCAGCTGTGATTTCATCAATGGCCTTCTCTGCTCTTCACCTGGATTTCGCATTCAGATTTGTGCCGATGTTTTTCTTTGGTTTAGTTATGTGCTATTTGCGGAGGCGAAGCGGTTCCCTTACTACCTCGTTTATCGCCCATGTTATTAATAATGCCATTGTAACTGCATTTTTCTTTATGATATAAGTATTCTATGAGTTTATGTTAAATGTCATTGCTGTCCAAAATAATCCTGATAACGCTATTTAGTATAGTTTCACACACTCAGTTAGTCTATGTTTTGTTGTATTTCTGATATGAGGTCCCCCTGTTTTTGTTCATTTTAGTATCGAGTCAAATATGCTGTCTAAAACGTGAGCTTGAGCTGTTGAACTGGCTCAAGTGGTGGAACAGCAAAAGGGTCACTTAGCCATTTCCAGAGATCACGATATGTAAACAGATTCAATCGTAGAAGAGCAATCAGTCTGCAAGGTGTCAGTATACACTTGGACTTGAACTGCAAAAACTTCAGAAGCAAGATAGCAATAAGTGCTGTCCAAATCTGAATTGCGAGTGCATTAGGTGTAGTTCCCACGAACGTCTTGATCTTAAGGTGCTGTTTAAGAGTCTTGAAGAACAGTTCTATTTCCCATCTATCTCGATATATCTTGGCGATAGTCGTCGCTCCAAAAGTGAGGTGATTGGTAAGAAGAACAACTTCTTTCTGATTCGTTTCGTCCCAAAGCACAATGCGCCGTATATTGTCGGGGCAGTGGCGTTTGGATATTGAGCCTGTATATTGGATGATCTGATCCAACAGCACGTTGGAGTTCTTCGGTATCGTTCGATTTTCGATCACTTTGTATGCGGCATTTACTTTTTGTCTGGTAACGAAGTAGACACCTTCGCTTGTCCATTTGTGGAAGAGTTCGTAGTCACAGTAGCCGCGATCGCAGGCTATTATACTTCCCTTTGGGAATGTTACAAGCCTTGCAGCGTGGATATCGTGGACTTTACCATCGGAGATGATAGCAAATGTAGGGATATATCCATCGTGGTCAAGGACCATATGTAATTTGATGGCTCCCTTCGTCTGCCTGAACTCTGCCCATGGGAACAGGGTCAGGCACAATGCGATGGTTGTTGAATCCATCGATAGTAGAGGGTTCTTGAAGCGAAACTTAGATTTCTTGCCAGGCCTGCAGGCTTTGCAAAAATTGAGCATCTCATTGAACAGCTTTGAATAGACCTCACAGGTTCGATGAGCGTTGGCGTAGGACAAAGTGCTCTTGGGTGGGGCACTTTTCAATCCCAGATGGACGAGTTTACCACAGGTTACAGCTAATCCATCACTGATCTCACGTAGACTCTTAGACTGGGCAAACTGACAAAACAGCATGGAAACCAACTGGTCCCAGCAGGTAAAGCCCTTGCTACCACGTTCGGCTTTGCACTCACTAACAATGCGTGCAAACTTGCCGCGAGGAATAACTTGAAGGATTGGGCGAAAAGACTCGTATTTAACATCATGGCGGAGACTCCTTTGTGCTGGTATGTTTTGGTCAATACACCATAACACAACAGGAGCCTCTGCCTCAATTGGTTAGCAGAAAATTATTTTGGACAGGTATGGTTAAATGTATTCAACTTGACCTGAGTTATTCGTATAGCGCAGGCGCGTTTATTAGAATAAACCTGAACGTATATGAGTTAGCTGTAAAAAGTTGCTGCATATCGTTTTATTAATAGGGAGGGATTGATGATAAGAGATATCATTATTGCTAACAGGAGCTATCGACGGTTTCGTGAGCTTGAATTGATTGATGAATCAATGCTGAGGGAGTTAGTTGATTTAGGGCGGTTGTCTGCATCTACAGCTAACTTGCAGTCATTGAAATATGTTCTGTCATTTACTTCTGAAAGAAACAACGAAGTATTTCCAACCCTGGCATGGGCCGGATATTTGTCGGATTGGAATGGACCTGCTGTTGGAGAGAGACCTGCTGCATATATCGTAATGCTTCTGGACACCACCATTAGTAAGAATCCGTTTTGTGACCACGGTATTGCAGCGCAGAGCATATTGCTTGGTGCAGCTGAAAAAGGGATTGGTGGATGTATGATCGGTTCCGTCGATAAGGACAAACTCAGATCGATCCTGCAGATACCGGATCAGTATGAGATTTTATTGGTTTTAGCCCTGGGGAAACCTGCAGAAACAGTCGTCCTTGAAGATATGGAATCCGGTGGAAGCATCAAATACTACAGGGACAACCAGGACATTCACCATGTCCCTAAACGCAAACTGGAAGATGTTATACTGGATATATAGTGCGCAAATTTTCTCATAGTCTGCAGGTTGGGGGCCACCTTAGTCCGGCTGGATATTGAGAATGCTCACAATTCAAAAAGAGGAATGTTCTGTTTCGAAGGAACAGCAGATGATCCGCTTTTCATATTATAAGAAAAGCAGATCATCTGCTGTCATCATTTATGGACGTTATGCAGGTGTTTCTTCTTTACGAAACACTATCACTCCATCTGCAATGTCCGCTATTATTTGGTCACCTTCGATGAACTCCCCGGCAAGCATTCGGGTTGCCAGTTTGTCCTGAATTTCGCGCTGTATGGCTCTCTTCAGCGGCCTGGCGCCATACGCCGGGTCGAACCCAACTTTTGCCAGATGTTCTGCAGCTTGAGGAGTCAGTTTGATACTCATCTGTCGATCCGCAAGTCGGTGCTCTAGTCCTCGCATTTGTATCTCTACTATCTGTCTTATGTGTTCCTTGCTTAGTGAATGGAATACGACTATTTCATCTACACGATTGAGAAACTCAGGGCGAAAATGGGCTTTCAATGCGTCCAAAACCCGTTTGCGCATCTCTTCATCTACCATCAAAGCTCCTGATGTGTCACGAAAACCCAGTTTTCCGGACTCGTGAATAGTTTCAGAGCCGATATTACTTGTCATGATGACCACAGCATTCTTGAAGTCAACTGTTCTACCCTGACCATCAGTCAAACGTCCATCTTCAAGGATTTGTAGAAGAACATTAAATACGTCAGGATGAGCTTTCTCAATCTCATCAAATAGAATGACACTGTAAGGTCTTCTGCGGACGTGTTCCGTGAGATATCCACCCTCTTCATAACCAACATATCCCGGAGGTGCGCCTATGAGCCGTGAGACAGCATGCTTTTCCATGAATTCCGACATATCAATACGGACCATTGCTTTTTCGTCATCAAATAGAAAATCTGCAAGAGATCTTGCCAGTTCTGTCTTGCCTACTCCGGTTGGACCGAGGAATATGAAACTGCCGATAGGCCTGTTGGGATCCTGCAGTCCTGCTCTCGTCCGCCTGACTGCGTTAGAGATGGCACTTATCGCTTCTTCCTGTCCGACAACACGTTCTGACAAGCGTTCTTCCATATGAAGCAGCTTGGCAATTTCTCCTTCCATCAGCTTGGAAACAGGAATCCCCGTCCATTTGCCTACTACCTCAGCTATATCCTCTTCATCAACCTCTTCCTTGAGCATTTTCTTGGTTTTTTGCAGGTCGGTAAGGGCTTGTGTTCTTTCGACAAGACTGGCTTGCAGCGCGGGTAGTGTTCCGTGTCTCAATTCAGCTGCTTTGCCCAGATCACCTGTGCGTTCAGCAGTCTGTTCCGTATTTCTTGTTTCCTCTATCTTTAATTTGATGTCACGGATCGCAGCAATGGCAGATTTTTCGTTTGACCAGTGTGTTTTCATCTCAGATGAGCGTTCACGCAGATCGGCTAATTCTCGTTCCAGTTTTTCAAGCCTGTCAAGTGATGGTTTATCCGTTTCCTTGCGCAGAGCTTCTCGTTCGATCTCCATCTGCACAATTCTGCGAACCACTTCATCAATTTCAGTAGGCATACTGTCTATCTCAATTCTCAGCTTGGAGGCAGCCTCATCTATAAGGTCAATCGCTTTATCCGGGAGAAATCTGTCTGCAATGTAACGATCAGACAGAACGGCTGCAGCTACCAGCGCTGTATCCTGTATACGCACTCCGTGATGCCCCTCGTAGCGCTCTTTAAGACCTCGCAGTATGGCTATTGTGTCGTTTACCGAGGGTGGGGCGACTATCACTGGTTGGAAGCGTCTTTCGAGAGCAGCATCTTTCTCGACGTGCTTCCGGTACTCATCTAATGTTGTTGCACCCACACATTTCAGCTCTCCTCTGGCAAGCATAGGCTTCAAGAGATTGGCTGCATCCACAGCACCCTCTGAATTACCCGCTCCAACAATAGTGTGTAACTCGTCTATGAATAGAATTATCTCCCCTTGTGCCTCTTTGATTTCATTGAGAACTGCTTTCAATCGGTCTTCGAATTCGCCTCTGTATTTGGATCCTGCAATTAGTGCTCCCATATCGAGAGCTACGACTTTTTTGTTTTTAAGGGATTCAGGAATGTCACCGGTGACAATCCTTTGTGCAAGGCCTTCAACGATGGCGGTTTTACCGACTCCAGGTTCACCAATCAAGACCGGATTATTTTTGGTTCTGCGTGAAAGCACCTGGATGACCCGCCGAATCTCTTCGTCTCTACCAATAACAGGATCGAGTCTACCTTTTTCTGCCTCAGCTGTAAGATCAGTTCCATATTTTTGCAGTGCCTGGTATTTGTCTTCCGGGTTTTGGTCTGTTATCCTCTGGGTGCCCCTTACCTCTGCCAGGGCTTTGTATATGGCATCTCGGTCAGCTCCAAGGCTTTGCATCGCACGGCCGGCAGGGGTCTGCGTGGAAGCAATACTGATCAGCATATGTTCCGTACTCAAAAACTCATCCTTAAGTCTCTCGGCTTCCTGTGTAGCCAGCTCAAACACTTTATTCAGGCTTGTACCCATATATTGCCCTGCTCCGGATGAAACTTTGGGCATTGCGTCGATGATTTGCTGGATTGTTGCGGCCAGTGTTGTCGGATTGATACCAAGTTTCTGCAATATTGGTGACACAACACCAGATTCTTGTCGTATTAGGGCTAAAGCAAGATGTTCGGCCTCAATATTTTGTTGGCCGTTCTGTTCTGCTATATGTTGAGCGTCCTGTACTGCATCCTGGGCCTTAATTGTAAGCTTATCCATCCTCATGTCGATCACCTCATATAAAAAATGGTGTTAGAACAGCACAAAAAGACAACACTTGAGTCTTGTAGTATCAAGTAAAGTAAGTGTGCATAAATTATATACGATATCTCTAAGAATACAGTTCCATAAAACCACGCGCATTCTTTTACCCGTTCTGCAAGAAATCTAACCAAATATGATACTTTTGGCACGTTTCTTGCTCCTCCATTCATGGGTAATAAATAATTGTATCTCAATAAGGCTGCTTTCTTATTCATAAGTATGTATTTGGCCTGAAGTATAAACGAATCCTTGGAAACGTTTTCAGACCATGCGGAGTCTTAAAAGAGAAACCTGTATAATATATTAGTATAGTGTCATGGGTTTTTTTATAGGCAACCTGGCTTTTATATAGTTTTTCTGCATCCATAAGAAGGAAAGCCGGACTGTATGTATAAATTACATGACATAGCGAGTTTTTGCCGGGATGCGAGGTGGTAACATACATTCTTTCCACATCATAAATGGGGAGATGCCCGCAATCTGCGGGAAGGCTTGTCGCGGACTTATTTGTCTCTTCTTTTGCAGGTAGGAGTAGTATATGAGATCCGAATTGCTGGAATCGGTGGGGGTAGAGCGTATACGTGTACCGGAGTTTCGCCATTCTGATATCGGTGACTCGATTGAGTTATACCTTACACGTGTCGGTAGAAGACCTCTACTTACTGCCGCCGAAGAAAAACTTCTTACAAGAAAAGCTCAGGCAGGTGATGAAAGAGCAAAATGCCTGATAATTGAATCAAATCTAAAACTTGTCGTAAGCATCGCTAAAGTATATGCTAGATCTGGTATGCCACTGTGTGACTTGATACAGGAAGGCAATCTAGGACTGATAAAAGCTGTCGAGTCTTTTGATCCTGATAGAGGTTTTAGATTCAGCACATATGCGGTAGGATGGATTAAACAAGCCATAACAAGAGCTATCGAAAGATTTGGCAGAACAATCAGAGTACCAAGCTATGTTGTGCAGTCTATTCGTAGACTGAATCGTGCTGGCACCATGTTTGTAAACGAAAATGGGCGAGAGCCTACTGATGAGGAGCTTGCTGAAGTCTTGGATTTGCCTTCAGACAAACTGGCAAAACTGATGGAAGCATCTGAAGCGCTTGTATCTCTGGATGAGATCATTGACGAGGATGGAAATACTTGTTTGATCGATCGAGTCAACGATGATACTGCATCCGATCCTGAGCAATGCGCTGTGAACCAGGAAAGAATTCAACTGCTTAGGCAACTGATGTTGAGTTTAAGTCCACAGGAACAAGCGATTATTGAGAAAAGATTTGGTTTTCCTGATGGATCAGGTGAAACACTTCAGGAAATTGGAACCCAACTTGAGATTACTCGTGAACGTGTAAGACAAGTTGAGAAGAAAGCTATCAAGAAACTCAGGTCAGCATGTTCTACCGGTTGGCTGGAGAACTATTTTATGTATTGATTTCGAATACTTAGATACATAATGGCGACCCAACCACTATCCAAATGGGTCATGCATGTGTCTAGTTGTTGCTTCTCGCTGTAAGACTTGGATTGCTTGTATATCAAATGGCTGCATACAAAACAGAGTAACACTGTGTTGCATCTGTAAATGGGAGAAAAAAGCCTGAGATGGAACAAACCGACACAAAAAGAAAAATGGGTGTTCCGGCAGTATCAATTGGTGACAAACTCACGGATAGAGAGATGGATATTTTGCGGCGACTGTTTAGTGGTCAGTGCTCAACAGAAGTTGCAACCGAATTGCAGGTCAGTAAAAGAACTGTAGATTTCCATCTGGCAAGAGCATATGCCAAAACGGGTGTTGCCAATAGATACGATGCTTTTAGGAGAGCTGTTGAACTGGGTATAATCAGCGAATAGCTATTGGCAGACTCCGTTTTCTGGCATTTATGTTCGCATGATTATATCTACGATTCAATGTATTCGTTTACGCCCGTCAATTTCCAAGCAGCCAAGCGTAATTTTCGGGCTATATCAATACCATAAGGGCACTCTACACACAGGTCCTTGTTGCTGACCCCAACCGGTATTTCAATATTCAGCTTAGCAAAACACTCCCGCGCATAGTCCTGGTTACCAAACCAGAAACGCAATCGTTCTCGTAAAGCGTATTCTGCCGCATCAGGTATGTTACCGCTATACATTTGGCGATCGTAGTATCCTTCCAGACCAAATATTTGCATTATATTGAGCCCGAGCTTGTTTTTATTGCACTCACCGCATCTTCTACACACATATCCTGCATATTCCGGAGCCGTTTTATACAGTTCCTCTTTTTGGGCATCAGTCATTGGTGTGAAGTCAGATGCAAGTTGAATATTGGATTCGAGCATTTCAAGAGTGTTATTACCTGTGGCTATCGATGCTATCGGTAGACTCCAAGTCCATTTGAATGCCTGATTTGCACTGCGATATAAAAGACCGTCAGCAATAGGTTTCATTGCCATTAATCCGATACCATTCTCTACACAATAAGGAATAATGGAATCGAATATGAGTGGGAAGTTGAAATAGTCATAGTAGTTCATCCACTCCATTACCACATCAAACCGATATCGCTGGATGGATTTGAACAGGTTTTCAGGATTATGGCTGGTAATCCCAATATATCTAAGTTTCCCCGCGTCTCTCGCCTCAAGCGCTGCTGACATCGCACCATCTTCAGAGAGAATCAGATCCATTTCCTCTTGAGTGTTAACTCCATGCATGAATAAGTTATCAAGATGATCTGTCCTGAGGTTCTTCAGACTTGTATCAATACTGGCTGCTGCTTCAGATTTAGTGCGGAAATGGGTCTTGGTGGATAAAAACACTTCATCTCGTTTGCCTTGCAGTGCTCTCCCGATTTTTATTTCAGAATCCCCATAGGAAATTGCTGTCTCAATCAGATTCCCACCACAATCCAAATATTTATGGATCAAGTTTTCGGCATCGGTGGGCAAAACTTCCATTAAATGAAATCCCCCAAAAGCCAGTGTTGAAACCTGTTCTCCAGTTGAACCCAGAATGCGTCGAGGAATTATATTCATTTTGCTACCTCTGTCTTGCGCTTGATACCCATAAAAGTAGTATAATCTTTTGATAGCCCGACGTGCAAGCACGTGTCAACCTTAAGCGTCTTGTGTCACATGCCCTGAGAGGTGCCAATTATGAAATCAGAGAGCTTCAAATGCTCCCGCTTCCAACTTGATATCACTTATGACGAACGTATTCAGAGAATATGTCTTATAGATTCATATTCCGGAGTTGCCTATGCAGATAGTGACTACAGATATTCTGCATACATTGAGTCGACAAATGGAATAGCCTGTCTGAATGGACTCTATCAGCCCCGTGTCGATGAGCACATATCGGATAAGGGAGGCCGGATTGTTATTATTTCCGGCGTTTTGGGAAATGGTCCTTTAGCCGGAAGCATTAGAGTTGAGCATCGATTCTACATCCCTGAAGATGACGAATATCTGGAAGAAAGGTTAGTACTGCGCAACACAGGCACTGTGTCTCTTGGAGTTCCTGGCTACAGATTTGGTCTACGTAAAAGACTGGCCCCATCGAAGCAGTATGGTGGTCCGGGGATTGATATTGAGCATTTCAGATTGGTGGCTGTCCCTTTCCGCCTGCAGCCAAATGGTCAGAAGCACGATTACCAGATTGATGACATGTATCATGGCCGATACCAGTGCGCAGTATCAGGTGATATGCATAGGTTCAATGCTTCTGTAGATGATGATGGACGGGCACGCAGCGAAGGCTGGGCATTTACTGATGGAGAAAATGGTCTGTTGGTGATGAAATATAATCCCAACATGATTGAATATTCAATGCTGGAGACAGAAAAGACCGATTCCACCAAACACCTCAACTTTGGAGGGGCAGCGCCGTCTCTCTTCGGTGAACCTGTTAATGCAGGCCGGTTGGCTGCTGGTGGTGAAATTGCTTTTGGGAAAACCAGATACCATTTCTATGAAGGACTCTGGCGCCGCGCTTATTATTTGTTTAGAGACTTTATGTCCACCATGGGGCATGGGATGCCGGACAACTACAACCCTCCCGTAATATGGAGCGTACGTTCTCCTGACTTACAGAATACAACACCGGAAGAGATTGTCGAGGAAGCCCACAGGGCCAAAGATGTCGGGTGTAGTGCAATCTCCCTCGGTTCTGCCTGGGAGTCCGTTAGAGGCTCTGCAAAGTGGGATACAGAGCGTTTGGGCGAACCGGCTGCACTGCTGGGCGAACTGAGGACAGAGTTCGGGTTTGAAATAAACGTAAATGCTGGCGGTAGAGCATATGGAGATTCATTCCCGGGTGATTATCGGAAGTCAATAGATGGATCCATCGGGTATAGTGCTCCCTATAGAGATAATCCTTTTTATGAGCCTTGTGTATGTTACAAAAGATATCAGAACGATCTGGTTAAGCGATTGTCGGATGTAGTCAAATATGGAGTCGATTACGTTACATTCCGGGAATTTGATTGGAGAGGTCCCTGTTATGAACAATCTCATGGACACGCAATGCCGTCAGCTCCTGGAATGCATGGGGAATCAGTTGTCGAGATTGTCAGACGATTGAAAGAGAATCATCCTCAGATTGGGGCAAAAATGGATGATCCAGTCTGGCCATCAGGAGTCCGTTACCTGCCTCCATACTATCTTTACGACCAGGGAGCTACTTTTGAGGAGATATCGGCTTTTGGATTCTCTCAGGATCCCCTGGATGCGTTGCTTTCGGGTAAAGCTTTAGCTTTGTTCTATTATAATCTGGCATATGATCTGCCATTGACTATTAGGTTGGATATGGCGAAAGACAATGATAACTGCCTTGCGTTCTGGTACTATGCGTCTACCGTGAGGCATCTTGGTATCTGCAGCAGTATATTCAATCAGGATAGATTTAATGCCTACAAACAAGCGATTGAAAAATATACAAGCCTGAAACAGATATTTACGCAGGGAGTCTTCTATGGTTGGGATGAACTCACTCATGCTCATGTGCTCTCGGAACAATCGCTGTGTGTTATAAATGCATTCAACATTACTGATGTAGATGTCCACAGGCAATTAGAAGTCAGGCTGAATGACATGGGTATTCTTGACGAAGTGTGTGTAGAGGGATCGCAGTCATGCACAGTTGGGAATAAGCTGATACTTGATCTCGATATACCGGCATTCGGTTCAACGATAGCAACAATCAAACCTGCAGGTTGAATGGGATCATTTGCTGTATATTGAGCGTCTAAAAGAAGATGATCGATATATCGAAGAAGTATTTGTTCTGGAGATATGAATGAAAAAATCAAGCATTGTTGTCTGTGCGTTGGCTTATTTACTTATAGCGTCTGCATGCTTTGCATCCGAGTTCTCAGCAAAGTACACTGAAAAACAGGGACCTGTTACCAGGAATGGTATTGAATATGTCAAAGGAGAAAATGTTCGGCAGGTAGTCGCTGTTACCGGTAGCAAGCAGGTTATTATCAGCAGGCAGGATTTGAAAGTCACCTGGGAATTAGACATGAAAGATAAAACATATATTGAGTTCCCAAATGCAAAAGGTGATTTATCAAAACAGATTGCCATACGAGCTAAACGTCTTGCTGATACCACGAAATCTGGCACCGAGACCATACAGAATCAGCTATGTGACAAATATACATTCACATATAAAATGAAGGAATTTGGGGTTGGCACTCAATGGGTTTCTCAAAAAATCGGTTGGCCGATAAAAACTGAGATAAAATCCAAAGTTGGAGATACTCTCGTTGAGTTAAAGGATATAAAAATTGAGGTCCAACCTGACAAACTTTTTGAAATACCAAAAGGCTTCAGAAAAATAGAGTCCAAACGTTCACAACCCAAAATAAACAAATGATTTAAGCCGGGTTTAGCCTGGTAAATAATGGGGACGCGATACAGTATCGCGTCCCCATTATTTGTTTCAGATATCATTTAAAGTATTTTTCGATTATCCGGACCCGTAAAGTTTGCCGTCAAAACCTGGGTAGATCTCGTCCTCAGCGTGCACCATTATCGCTTCCAGGTTGTCAAACACTTTGTATACGGCTTCCAGTATCTTGTCCATTACCCTTGTATCGTTAGGAGCGTGGACGCCATGGAAAACCGTATAGGTATCACACAGCATCTGAGCAACCGGGTACTGGTCCAGATCATAGTTATACTTAATGCCCTTGGATTCATTTACGGTCCAGGGATATCCGGACGCTCCATAGCCCAACCTGGCCTGGAACAGGTCCTGTGCAGGGACTGGCATCGTTTGCCACTGGCCAACGAGGACTCCCTCTTTGTAGAGTGCCTTTTCTATTGCCATTCGGAAGCGTCTGGGCTCACAGTCGACTCCTGCAGCAACCGGATCAAACCGGACATTATACATAAAGTAAACGTGCTTGGCCTCCGGAGGGCAGTAGGGAGGGATTATACCCGGAATCTTCGAAAGCTCCGCAGTCAGGTAGTTGGCATTAGCGATGCGGATGTCGTTGACTTCATCCAGGTGCATCAGTTGTCCTCTTGCAAACGCTGCAGGCAGCTCCTGATTTCTATACATATACCCGAGAATCGAGGCATTATATTTACGTCGATGACTGACTTCATCCACTTCATCTCCGAAGCATCTTATCAGAGAACCTTTGTTCAGCATATCTTCATCATTGGTTATGAATAATCCACCCTCGCCGCCACAAAGGTTCTTGAGGTTGTTCAGGCTAAAAGCACCCGCATTGCCGAAAGTGCCAACATGCTGACCTTTCCAGGTTGCTCCATGAGCCTGGCAAGCATCTTCAATCACGTAAAGATTATGCTTTTTGGCAATTGCCATAATAGCATCTTTGTCACTGGGGCACCCCTGTATGTCAACAGGGATAATTGCCTTGGTGCGTTCTGTTATCTGGGCTTCCAGACTGACGGGGTCAATGCAGTAAGTCCTGGGGTCAATGTCTGCAAACACAGGAATTGCGTTCTGGTGTAGAGCACAGGAAGCTGAAGCCAGGAACGTGAACGCTGAAGTAATGACTTCATCTCCTGGGCCTATTCCACATGCCGAAAGAGCCATATGCAGTGCAGCAGTGCCGCTGCATGTAGTCAGGCAGTATTTAGAACCCGTATAAGCAGCCCATTCTTTTTCCAGAGCTGTGACCTGTGGGGCTGTTCCGCCTGCCACAATCCCGGAATCTAGAACTTCGTTAACCAGCCTTCTGTCATCTTCTGTTATAACTGGCCAGTCTTTGTAATCACTGCGTTGCAGGACAGGAGTCCCACCATCAATAGCCAATTTGTCTTTCGACATCTGATTTTCCTCCTATTGTTGTGTGTCATATTTACTTAGCCCTCATTATTCACCAGTCTCTACTTTCGACCGGCTGTAGGGGCGAAAGCGAGTCTATCAAGAATAATGCGGGTTAGAGAATGTTTTATTCAAAAGAGCTGCTGATTCCCGAAGCACTATATCTTCGGTGTCGGCATCAATTTGACGGGTGTCTTCAGCATATCCACCTTCGCTAATAGCCTGACGGGTTGGGAAGTATCCTTCACACCCATTGGCTATCCCAATTATGTAGGTATGAGTGAATGGACTGTTTTTCTTGATCACTTGTCCAATCTCTGTGAAAAGCTCTCCAGGGAATGAGAGAAGCGCAGTGTCACCGATAGCAATGCATGTCATCTCCAGCATAATCTGAGTTTCACTGGATTCTCTAAGCTTTTTATAAAGCATGGCTTTATAATCATCCCCAACACCATCAGCTACAGGTTGGAGTTTGCCTCCACATTTCTCCCAGATATCGCAAGCCCATTCATATTCTTCATCCGAGATTTTTCTAATGGGTACCGGGAATGTAACGCTCTCGCTCCGGATAATAGCATCTGCCGGAGTAGGGCATGATTTTATAGTGGTTTTAACTGCCTTTGCCAACGCACCGCCGGCTCTTTCTACTCCATCCCAGTCGCGGTCTTTCAGTCCATCAATGTCCATAGTACCCTGTGCACCGTTGAAGAACGCACAGACACAAGACAGGTCTTTTTCCAATCTGGTTTCAGCAAAGCCGACATAGTCACCGCTTATCAGATAGTTATCTCCGCTCATAACATTAGGATGCCCTGCATGGTTGAAAAATACAGCTACGGGCTGCCCTGACTGAGAAGATATAAAGAGAAGAACTCCAACCTCTGTGTCCTCAATACCCAATGGGCCAACTATATCAGCCGGGTCATAGGGTTCCCAGTTCATAATAACTTTCCCGCTCTTGGACATCAGGCGGCGATAGTTGCTGATGGTGTCTTCGATTCCTGATGCTGCCGACACGAAAGCCGGTACACGAAATCTGAAAGCTTCATCTGAGCACTGAACAATTCTGTTTATCATGTCTTCGACATACTCAGTTTCTTTCTTGTCGAAAAACCCATAAGCAGCTGGACCTGAGTGAGTGTGGGTTGCTGCAATTACAATCTGACTTATGGGAATACCTGTAGCTTCGGATACCAGCTTTCGTGTCCTGGAATAATCCGAAGTCATCATTCCGCAGATGTCCACAGAAATAAGTGCGAACGTGTCTGATGGTGATTCTGTGTTACCAATCACTATAGCTCTGACGTGAATGGGATCATGGATGCCTTCCGAACCATGTGCCCGTATCATCCCATCCATTCCTACACTTGTTGATGGTGTAATGTCGATTTTTGATCTGCCTGCTAACATTTTCTACTCTCCAACTCTACCCTTGGGGGTATCACTTTGAACTAATACTACGTCGCCAGTTAATCTACAACGATCACCTCGGTAGCGTGTTACAACATGCAAACAAGGTGTATCCCATTTATCATATGCAGTCTCTGCTGTGCACAGAATAGGAGTATCACTGCATATATGCAAGAGTTGCTGGTCTTCCGGAGTAACCCTCTCGGCCCAAATGTCATATTCCGTCCGTTCGAAATCCATCCCGCTGGCTGTCTGCCAAAGGTGCATAAAAAGTGGTGATCCGGCAATATCTGCATCAATATGTGCAGCCAGTTGCGGTGGTATGCGGGCTTCATCAGTAGAAATAGGCCTTGAGCCTTCAGAGTCCAGTCTGACTAGAGTTCTTACAATGGAGTAGGGGGGGATTCGGAGCTTTAGGGCTATTTCCGGTGGGCACATTTCCATTGTGTCCTTGAGCAACGTGCGAACCAACCTGAGTCTGCCTGAAGCTACATCTGATGTGAAACTACTCATACCAACTACAACAGCTGAACTACCCGGCTCAGTGACAAAACTCCCGATGCCATGACGGGATTCCACCAGTCCATCCAGAACCAGTTCATGGATTGCTCTACGGATAGTTATTATGCTGACATTGTGTTCCTCTGCCAGTTTAGTCTCAGAGAGCAGTTGCTCACCAGGCCCAATCCGACCTGACCCAATGTCAGCCTTCAAACTGTCATATACATTTTTATAAAGTGGACTCTTTGTCAATGGAAAATTGCCTTCTGAACCGTAGAACGGAAAATATTTTCTTGCTTTCAGTGATTATACTCATTATAATGAGTGGTGTCAATAGACCGCAGATTTACGGGTGCGTGTAAAATCTACGGAGTAGTGCAATGGGTCCAGGGAGGTTACCTCCCTGGCAGAGTCCAGAGACAGAGTCTCTGGGGATAAAACTATATCGCCATTTCCGTAGATTTTACACGCACCCCTGATTTACATGTAAATATCAACACTTAAATGGAGGCATATCATTGTTGAAACTTGGAATTGTAGGATGCGGGGGCATAGCTTCCGGGCACGTAGGACAACTGAAGGATACTCTTGAACCGGGTGTTGTAACGGCTCTGGTAGATATAGATCTGTCCAGAGCGCAAGCCGCCGCTGAATATTTTCCGGGGGCTGTAGCACTTACAGACTATCGGGATATGCTGGCAAATGTTGATGCGGCGCTTTTAAGTCTTCCTCACCACTTGCACTATGAAATTGGGATGGAGTGCCTGCGTGCAGGCAAGCATGTTCTTATGGAAAAGCCTCTTGCAAATACAGAAGAACAGTGTCTGGAATTAATTGACGAAGCTGAGAAGCGTGGACTGACACTAATGACTGCATATGTTATGCGGTTCCATCCATTGACCATTAAACTCAAAGAACTCATGGATGCCAAGACCTATGGTGATGTATTCAGCTTGTCCATTTGGACGGAACAGTATACGGATATGGGGCCGGATTCCTGGGCTGCCAGCGCCGAAAGACTCGGTGGTGGTCAATTGTTCAGCCATGGCTGCCACTATATTGATCTGCTTTTGCTTTTCCTGGGTGACCCGGTTGAAGGTATTCATATAGGAACCAACTATGGAACCCCCTGGATGGAAAAAGAAGGCACCAGCAACGTCGTGATGAAATTTGAGAGCGGTGCTCTAGGATATCACTACGGAACCTGGGGAGCAAAAGGAACAAGGCTTGGTTACGCATATCATGCTCATTGCACGGAAGGCATGTTGGAAGTTAATATTGGTAAAGGGACTTTGACTCTGATACAAGGCTCAGAGGAAACTGTGCTTGTGTCAGGTGAAGACCAGGGCAAGTATCTGGCTGCAGAAACACTCCATTTCCTGAATTGCATAAAAACAGGAGAAAAACCAATAACAGACGCAAAAAGCAGCCTGCAGAGCTTGAGAGTGATTTGGAAACTGTACGAAGCTGAACAGTCAGGCAAAATAGCCGACCTGCACGGATTGGGATTTTCGAAAGACTAATCTTCCTTATTAGCAAATATACGGTTGGATCTTGAATGTCAAGAATCCAACAGTATGTCAATTACATCTTGATAGGAAATGAAAATATGAAAGTAATAGCTATCAACGGAAGTCCACGTAAAACATGGAATACCGGCACATTGCTGCAAAAAGCTCTTGATGGTGCTGAATCTGTTGGTGCAGAAACAGAAATCGTCCATCTATATGATTTGAACTTCAAAGGATGCATCAGTTGTTTTGCCTGCAAAACAAAAGACCATAAGCACTTAGGAAAATGTGCGATGAAAGATGATCTGACTAGCGTCCTGGAAAAAATTACGGCTTGTGATGTGTTGCTGTTGGGTTCTCCCATATATTTTGGTAATGTCACAGGCGAAATGCGTTCATTTCTCGAACGTCTGATGTTTTCAAATATGACCTACAATGTTGGTCACAGATCAATATTCAAGGGTACAGTATCATCGTGTTTTATTTACACAATGAATGTTCCGGAAGACCTTCGTATGATGAATATACCGGAAGAACACCTGAAGTATCTAGACTACGATAAAGTCTATCAGTTTTACAGAGATCGCCTGGAAATGCTAAACGGGACATCCGAATATCTGATCTCATACGATACCTACCAGTTCGATGATTACTCGAAATACGAAGCTTCAATGTTCGATGAGCAGCACAAGGCTCAGGTCAGAGAAGTCCAGTTCCCGATCGATTGCCAGAAAGCCTTTGACACAGGTATAAGACTGGCGTCAGCCAGGAACAATGCACCTCAACTCTTCTGAGATTATATTAGTGGGTGCGGTTTCAAGCATTTGATATCGCACCTATTTATATACTTGCGATGACTTATTCGCAGGTCATTATTGGCATTTAATATTTTATTGGAAATTCCTATTCGACATATTCCACCTCAACACCAGAATCGGCGAATTCGTCACCTGTCTTTTTAGCCAGAGCCCTGATGCCAGGTCTCTCAGTTTCGAAATGGCCTGCATCTATTATTGCAATCCCGCAACACTGGGCATCTATGGCATCATGGTGTTTGACATCTCCGGTTACCAGAACATCAGCTCCGTGTTTCATTGCCTCTCTATAAAAACTCGAACCAGCTCCGGAACACACAGCAACTCTCTCAACACCGGTTGGGCATTCGCCATAAACTCTTATACCTGTAACTTCCAGAGTTCGCTCAACTTGAAATGCAAAATCTCTTAAGCTCATGCGATTTTTCAGGTTTCCAATTCTACCCAATCCAAGACTTGGTAAATGGTTTTCAAGTTCGTAAATATCATATGCGGGTACTTCATATGGATGTGATGCTTTCATTGCCGATATTACTCTATCGACCAGGCTCTCCGGGCAGACCATTTCAAGCCGCATCTCCTCAACAGACTCCAATACTCCTGTCTGACCAATATGTGGATGAGAACCTTCCAGTGGCTTAAAGTATCCTGTCCCTGATGTTCTAAAACTACAGTGGGAGTATAATCCAATGCTGCCTGCGCCGGCATCACCCATAGCTTCTGCAACTCTATCAACAGAGTCGCCAGGGACAAATACAGCTATCTTGTGAAGACTTTGGTTACCCACTCTTATTATCTGTTCTACATCTCCCAGTTCCAGCAGCTCAGCGAGAGTATCATTGTTTCCACCATCTGCTCTGTCCAGATTCGTGTGGGCACAATAAAGTGCTATATCGTGTTTTATCAGCTCGATTACTCTAATACTCACTGGATCATCAGGAGTAAGGCGTTGTAATGGACGATAAACCAGAGGATGATGCGTCACCAGCATATTAGCATTTCTATCTATGGCTTGCTGTATTACTCTTTGTGAAGCATCAAGAGCCATGACTAATCGCTCAACTGGAGCCTTTATATCTCCAACATGCATTCCGACAGGGTCATCATGTTCAGCCAGAGCCTCGGGGGCTACACTTTGTATATATTCAACAATATTACCTGCTGTAACCATTTTCACTCCTCCAGGTTGTATATATCGGGAAGAAATAACTAGGGATATACAAATAAAGCGTCAAAGACGACGCTTACAACATTTTGTATGAGATGATATCTTACACGTTGGCAGTGCGTACTCCTGCAATCGCAAATACGCCATTACTTCCTGAATATTTGCTGATTGAAATGCCTTGCCATCAAAAAAAACGAACAAAAAACCGTATTAGTAACAGGCTCTAGAATGGAATAGTCCTATGTAAGTTGGAGATGGTTTAATGGCAACTTGTCGAAATGACTTGTCGTCACTTCATATTGAAGCATATATTTTACGGATAGGTGGGTAGCTCATGTTTATTATCATTGGTCTTGTCATTGTAATTGGCAGTATTTTGACAGGCTTTACGTTGAGTGGCGGTAAAATTGCAGCACTTATCCAGATTAATGAGCTAATTGTAATCGGTGGCGCGGCAGCTGGAAGTGTAGTTGTCGCAAATGGAATAGGCGGCCTGATGGGTGTTGTCAAGGCCATAATGGGAGTATTAAAAGGTAACCCATACAATAAAGAAAAATATCTGGAGCTGTTGCATGCGATGTATGACCTGTTTGTTATGGCTCGTAAAGATGGGTTAATTGCCTTGGAAAAGCACGTAGAAACCCCGGAGAAATCTGAAGTACTGGGTAAATATAAGTTTTTCATGAGCCAGCATCACGCGCTGGCAATGTTTGCTGATACCATGAAGCTTGTTGTTATGGGTGGAGTCAATGTTTATGATCTGTCTGACATGATGGAAATTGACATGGAAGCTCAAAATGAAGAGGCAATGAAGATACCCGGGATTTTGACAACTATCGCAGACGGTATGCCTGGATTTGGAATCGTTGCTGCAGTTCTCGGCGTTGTTGTAACTATGGCTGCCATCGGAGGGCCTCCTGAAGTTATTGGTGAGCATGTTGGTGCAGCATTGGTAGGCACATTCATGGGAATCCTTCTTGCCTACGGCGTATTTGCTCCTATCTCAAAAGCGTGTGAATCAATTGTTAAATGTGAATCTCAGTATTTTGGCTGTATAAAGAATGCTGTTGTTGCCTTTGCCAGGGGTGATGCTCCGCTGGTATGTGTAGAGTTTGCTCGCAGATATATTGAACCTGAGTTTAGACCTGGATTCAGCGAGATGGAAGCAGTAGTTCGTGGCAAAAAAGCTGGCGATGAGAGTTCAGCTAAAGCAGCTTAAATATATCATAGATCAAAATAATATTCATACGATGGTGATTAAGAGAAATTGGATACCCCAGGCAGCGCTGAAATACGAATAGTTCGACGCAAGAAAGGTCACGGAGGGCACCACGGAGGTGCCTGGAAAGTGGCGTTCGCAGACTTTATGACTGCCATGTTCGCATTCTTCCTGGTTATGTGGATATGTGGTCAGAGCAAAGAAGTCAAAGTTGCAGTAGCCGCATATTTCAAAGACCCCATTGCTTTCAAAGAGGCGGTTGCCAAAGGTAATGCCCCATTTGCGATAAATGAAGCAACAGTGGGTGGACCTGAATCCAATCCAGGCAGTGGAGATGGAGGTGCTGGTCAGTCGCCGGCTGTCACAGTATCCACAGATTCAAAACAACTGGATTCACTAAAGTCTAAGATAGAAAAACTCATTTCAGACACACCAGAATTTAAGGATTTGAAGAAATTTATCGATATTAAATTGACCGCTGAGGGGCTTCAGATAGAATTACTGGAAGTTCGACAGTCATTGTTCTTTGACAGTGGTAGTTCCCAAATCAAACCAAAGACTAAGGTCCTGCTCATGAAAATAGGCAAGGAACTAAGCAAAGTAAAAAACAAGATGGTTGTTGAAGGTCATACCGATTCCTTGCCTTTACGCAGAGGTGATGGATATACAAACTGGGAGCTCTCATCAGACAGAGCGAACGGTGCAAGGCGGATCCTGGATACATCCGGTATAAAACACGGGCAGATAGTCCAAGTCAGAGGTCTAGCCGATAACAAGCTGCGTGATCCGGAACATCCTGAGAGTTTTATTAATCGAAGAGTTAGCATTATATTGCTATACAACAAGACACAGAATTCTGGTCCTAAAATAGTTAAGGACAATATTACGGACCATCCCAACGTTGAAAAAATCAATCCGAGTGATGTTGATAAACCATCGACATCAAATAAAACTGAAAAGCCGGTTGAAAACGAAACTAAAGTAGATTCATCAAGCCATAAAGCTGAGCCAGACTCTGAAGCAGCATACAGCGAAGCGCCGATGGATACAGGCACAGGCAACCATAAGGTTACTGTAGTTACTCGGGAAGGCAAAGTTTACACAGTGCCTGCGGGTGACATAACTGAAGGACTAATCCCGAAATCCGCACATTGAGATTCCAACAAAGTATTGCATTGATTCCACCAAGACAGCTTAGTCACCATGTTTGGCTTTTATCTGGCAGTAGGGGTAAAAGCTGAGTGTGAAAATGCGTGGCATTCACACCGTTAATCATAAATAATGCGGGCAAATAGAATCACCACAGGTTTCGATTCAGAACATGTTGATTATCTCAATAGTTGAGCTGGGAGGAATCTTGCTGCCGAGTGCCTAAGCAAATAATTGTGAAAGATAAAGTTCCCCCACATTTATTCTCAGTTGCCTATATTACTCTGGGTTGTAAAGTCAATCAGTATGAGACTGAACAGACACGTTGTACACTCGAAAAGCTTGGTTTTACAACTGTCAGTCATAATGATGCCGCAGATGTCTATATCATCAATACTTGCAGCGTAACTAATACTGCTGATTCCAAATCCAGAGCTGCAATTCGTAAATCCATCCGAACGAATCCGGATGCGTTGATAATCGTTACCGGTTGTTACTCGCAGTTGGAGCCTTTAGATGTCGCTTCTATCGAAGGTGTTGATATGGTCGTTCCCAACGATCAGAAAGACTCAATCCCGGATTACATCACCGCTAGACTCGGGATTAGTAGTAATATTGTCGAAGAAGCAGCCCCTGTCACTCACCGCACCAGAACAAGAGCAGTTATAAAGGTACAGGATGGGTGCGATAATTATTGTTCCTACTGTATTATCCCCTATGCAAGGCCTCATATGACCTCACGTCCACTTCAAGATGTGATAGATGAGATAAAGTCACTGGTTGATGCAGGATTTTGTGAGATTGTATTGACCGGTATTAGACTTGGTGCATATAGATGGGATAAACTGACAATTGCAGATCTGGTAAGACACATCTCCATGGTTAATGGTATTGGCAGGATTAGACTCAGTTCCATTGAACCATGGGAAATTACGGACAGTCTACTCGACGCAATGGATAATCCAAAAGTCTGCAGACACCTTCACATCCCTCTACAGAGTGGAGACGATGATATATTAGCAGCTATGAATAGACGATATGATACTCGCGAGTATTTACGAATCATAGAGCGCATTCGCAATCGCATAACTGGGATTGGTATAACTACCGATATTATTGCCGGATTCCCTGGTGAAGACATTAAGGCGTTTGAAAACAGCATGAATACTGTTCGTGAAGCTTCATTTACTCGACTTCACGTGTTTCGTTTCTCTCCCAGAAATAGAACTACAGCGATAGATATGACGGGGCAAGTGACGGCCCAGGAAAAACAACGGCGTTCTGAGCTTCTGGAAAAGCTGGGGCTCGAGCAGCAACAGGCTTTCGCAAGATCATGGGTAAGGGAGATACTACCGGTAATCCTTGAGTCAGAGACCAAATCATCATGCGTTTTTAGGGGATACACAGATAACTATATTGAAGTAAATGTTTTGGCATCGCATAGTAACAAAAACAGGATTGTGAATGTTAGAATTTTGGATGCCTTTGACAATGGTTTTGTGAGCGGGGAGTTAGTTGTTTGATATTATCGCCGCTTATTGTTCGTTATGTATACCCTGACTTCTCACCTAACACCTGCTTGGTCAGTTGGAGTATAATATTTGATGGTGGCCTGCAGAGGGCGTGAAGGAGCATATTGAGTCTTGATTATTGATGTTGACGTACTCGTTCTGGGAACAGGAATTGCCGGTCTTAGTTTTGCATTGCGTGCTGCGCGTTACGGCCGTGTCAGTGTGGTTACAAAGAAGAGTGATACGGATAGCAACACAAACAATGCTCAAGGCGGTATTGCCGCGGTTATCGATGCCAATGATTCATTTGCATCTCATATAAGGGACACCCATACAGCTGGTGCTTTTCTCTGCCACGAGGACTCGGTCGATATTCTTGTCCATGAAGGTCCGGATCGTATACACGAACTCGTAGAAATCGGTGTGAGATTTACAAAGAACCAGTCAACCAATGGCCATGATGTATTTGATCTAGGCAGAGAGGGTGGGCATTCTACCCGGCGAATAGTTCATGCTGCTGATCTGACTGGACGTGAAATCGAACGTGCCCTTGTTGCCAGGGTTAAGCAGAACCAGGATATTCGCCTCTTTGAACACGATCATGCTATAGATTTGATTATAGAGGAAACCCCGCAAGGCCTAAAGTGTGTCGGGGCCTATGTCCTCGACTCCGAAACCGGCGATGTAATGAGTTTCCGAGCTAAAGCTACCATGCTTGCGACCGGCGGTTTAGGACGCGTCTACCTTCATACTACCAATCCGGCCATTGCCACTGGTGACGGAGTAGCTATGGCTTACCGTGCCGGTGCTCTCATAGGAAATATGGAGTTTATTCAATTCCATCCCACGACCCTTTATCATCCCGATGCAAGATCTTTCCTGATTTCAGAAGCCGTAAGAGGCGAGGGTGGTATTCTGCGGTTGAAAGATGGCAGCACATTCATGGAGCGCTACCACGAAATGGGATGCCTCGCGCCCAGAGACATAGTGGCTCGTGCAATAGACAATGAGTTGAAAACACGTGGTGATGAGTGCGTGTATCTGGATGTGACTCACATCGACCCTGAAAAGATCAAGTCTCATTTTCCGAACATTTTCCAGAAGTGTATGTCTGTAGGACTCGATATAACCAAGGAATGGATACCAATTGTCCCCGCTGCACATTATTCTTGTGGTGGCGTAGTAACGGATGTTCATGGCCGCACCAGTATCGCTAATCTCTACGGCTGTGGGGAAGTAACGTGTACAGGAGTTCATGGTGCCAATAGACTGGCCAGCAATTCGCTCCTTGAGGCAATTGTGTTCGCCAGGCGTGCAGCGATAGATGCAGAACATCTGGTTATCAATGGATCATACTCAGAGGATGTGAAACAGTATCCGGAGGGAAACCATCATTTACCAGTCTCAGCAGATCTCGTTTCCGAACTTACCGAAAAACTGCGGGCTGTAATGTGGAGATATGTGGGTATTGTCCGGACCGATGCACGCCTTGCGCAGGCGATGGAAAGTATTGTAGATATTAAATCTCAGGCCGATGCTATGTTTTCAGATGGCATATTGAGCCAGGAGCTTCTCGAATTGAGAGACATGGCTTTGACCGCTGAGCTTATCACGAAGTCAGCCCAAATGCGGAAAGAGAGTCGGGGACTTAATTACAACCTCGACCACCCAAACTTGGATGATGTTAATTGCAAACACGACACTCTGCTTCGAAAGGAATAGTTCACTAAATGCGACTCCTGAAAGGTTTATTCAGCAAGGTAGATCAGTTACTTACCGGTAGAAGACCGGTCGATGATGAATTATTCGATGAGCTCGAAGAACTGCTTATTCAAGCTGACCTCAGCATTCATACTACTACAAGACTTGTAGACCAGCTTCGTCAGGCTACCCGCAAGGAAAGAATTAATGACTCCGAGGATATTAAGGCCAAGCTGAAGAGCCTGCTTGCCGATGCACTTTCTAATGGTAATTCCACTGGTTTAAAGGTTCCGGATGAGAAACCCACAGTCTATGTGTTTGTCGGGGTCAATGGCGTCGGGAAAACGACTACAATTGCTAAACTGGCACATAGATTCAAGAATGAGGGTAAACGGGTCTTGTTGGCCGCAGCAGACACCTTCCGCGCGGCGGCAATTGATCAGCTGGAGATATGGGCAGGACGTGTAGGAGTGGAAATAATTAAGCATCAACCCGGTGCCGATCCTGGGGCTGTGGTTTTCGATGCAGTTAATGCAGCAAAAGCTCGTGGTGTGGATGTCGTCATAGTGGACACAGCCGGCAGATTGCACACCAAAGCAAATCTCATGGACGAACTCTCGAAAATTGGCCGAATATGTGCGAAAGCTTTGGGACGCGAACCGGATGAAGTCTTGCTCGTTCTGGATGCAACCACAGGCCAGAATGCAGTTGTTCAAGCCAGAGAGTTTTCACTGTCATCAGGACTGACGGGAATCGCACTCACTAAACTTGACGGTACAGCCAAAGGCGGAATAGTTATCACAATTCACGATGAACTGGGCCTGCCGATAAAACTAGTCGGTTCCGGTGAAAAAATGGGTGACCTGGAGGACTTCAACCCACAAGCATTCGTAGACGCACTTTTTGAGGCCTAGTTTCAACTTGTATAAGTTCGTATCCTTTACTTTTCGTGAATTCTAGACCGTAGGGGCGACCCTCTGCGGTCGCCCTAAGCCCGAACAATATGCTACAGCGAGGCTCCATTGCTTATGCGAATTATTGCTTGTCGAAGCGCAGACAGAATGTGAGAAGATGCCGACTTCCGCTCAGACATGCTTATCTCTTAGCAGCTAATGCCATTCGGGCCAGCAATGCTTCTGTTTGTATCTGAGCATTGGCATTTCCCAGAATACTCCGCCTGGTTGATAGGATGGACTTAAGAATTTCCTGCAGCGATTCAGCGCTGGGGTAAAGAGATGCCTGCCGGAGAATCTCCTGTCTGCGATCAGAGTTTACTAATGCCGCCTCTTCTCCCTGAAGTTTTGCAGCCAATAGATCCCTGTACCACAAAAGCAGTGCATCCATTGATGCCATCACAGAATTCCGTGCGCTGGGTTTTGCTTTCTTCTTGGCAGGTGTGTCCTCTGAGTCCTGATCATCAATATCATCGGATGAATCACCGTTAACTATTCCGCCAGTTCTCAAGTTCTCTGCCAGTCGAAGGTACGCGCGTCCTCCAATTCTGGCAACATCGGACGCTATGCGCGCAATTGCGTCTCTGTTCTTTTGGAACTGGGTATCAGTCAAAAGAGATATTGCCTGTCCCGGGCACCCTTGAGTATAGGAAGCCAGAAACTCTGCTTGTTCCTCTTCAGCACCAAAATCTTCGATTAATCTGTCGATAAGATCCGCTGTAGGCACCTGAAAAAGTCTCAGCATCCTGCATCTGGAGCGTATAGTCGCCAGTGCAGCAGCCTCATTACGATACAGGAGTATGTTGATAACATAATCAGGAGGCTCTTCAAGTAGCTTAAGAATACAGTTTGCAGATTCTTCGTTTAGCGTGTCTGCTTGTTCAATGATATTTATCTTCCATTTGCCGCGCATAGGGCGGAAGCTGGATATATCACGCATTGTCCGCATTGAGTCGATACTGGTGGTGTTTATTTTGTCAGGAGGATAAACTCTTATATCCGGGAAGTTCTCGTGTTCAATTGCCCGGCAAACAGCACATTTACCGCAAGCGTTGCCATCAATCTGGTCTTCACAACTCAAAGCCTTTGCATATTCCATCGCCAGTGTCAGTTTGCCAACGGAGGTCAATCCGGCAATAATAAGCGCATGTGATGGCATACCTTGCCTTACAGATTGTGCCAGTACTCTCTTCGCTGTTTCATGACCTATTATAGAGTCAAAGCCCAGGCGATCAGAACCGTTCAAATTGTGCCACATCCACCACAAATACTATCGCACCGCCGACGCTGACTTTGACCGGGTTCATCAACATTCCACCTGTGCCCACGAGATCGAGTGGAGGCTGTGCAACAAACTGTTCTCTGGTTGAACAGGTGTTTCTGATCGTCTCCAGTACGCTGTCTGTCATATCGTCTTTTGCGCCAATGAGGATCGAAATATTGCCTTCTCGAAGAAATCCCCCAGTAGTGGCTATGATAGTAAATTGTTGGCCAATCTGATGAAGCGCTTCACTCATTTTCTGTTTGTCGCGCTCGTGAACTATCGCAATTACCAGTTTCATCTTCTCTCCTTAATAGCCGGGGTCGGCAGATGGATTTGCTCGACAGCACACACAGGCCGCGAAGCTCATATACGATTCATTGACTTATCCTGCATTATACTCGGTGTATAATGCAGGGTAACGTTGTATAAATCAGCGTTCAGAAAAAACAGAAAGAATTTCCCAAACAGCATCTCTTACAATGTCGAGTGGTTGTGATGCATCAATCACGTGAAATCTATCAGGATTCTCCGCTGCACGCTCAAGGAATCCACAGCGGACTCTCTCATGAAATGCAAAATGTTCTTCAGAAATCCTGTCTACTAATAGTTGCCTCTTCAGTCCAGTTTCTGCCGGTAAATCGAGTAATATAGTTATTTCCGGAACCAGAGACTTGCAGGCAAAATCATTGAGTAGCGAAATATCACTCAAATCCATTCCACGACCATAACCTTGATAGGCTACAGTGGAATCTATATAACGGTCAGAGACTACAACTTTACCCGATTCCAGTTCTGGCTTAATGACACTTGAAACCAACTGAGCCCTGGCTGCGCAGAACAATAATAGTTCAGTCTCCGGAGCAATTGGTTCAATCGTATGTAACAATATATTACGTATACTTTCGCTGACCGGGCACCCGCCTGGGTCTTGCACATATACTGCATCTATACCCAGTGATCCCAATTTATCTACACAGTCACGTGCAATTGTTGTCTTACCGGAGCCTTCTATACCCTCGAATGTTACAAAGAGAGCTTTCTGGCCTCTCACGGCCGAAATACTCTTACACGTCGATAGGGTTCGGTTCCAATACTCTCAGATTTTAGTTCATATCTTTCCGACATCTGGTGTTGCAGCCTGCGCAGGAAAGATGTTTGCGGTTGAAGTTCCTGAGGTTCGCCAGTTTCAAGAACCAGTTGAATCGCATCCTCTATCTCTCTCAGAGCATCATCCTCTTCACTGGCCGGTCCCATATTGAATATATCCCGAACAACTGAAGCTATCTGTGCATAAGTATTGCTCTTGATTGAATAAAGCGGCATATCCCTGTTCCGGGCCTCATTTAGCATCGGGATATTCTTTTTCTCATGAGTCTTGAGTGTTACAACATAGTCTGAGTCGCTCAGGTCTTTACTGATGTATGCTGGGACTCTCAGTTCACGAATCGCCTTTTCAAGCCTGTTGCGGCTGACGCCATAAGGTAGTATTTTTACGATCTGAGGTCGCTCGGGTTTCTTAGCCACACGTTGCCTGGATTCAACAACAGAAGCTTTGCCCTGTGAAGGCCGTTCAGCGATCTCTCCAGGCTGTACAATTTTTACGTCACCCTCAGGATTGCGGACTCGTATCTCTGGCCGTGGCGCCTCGCCTCTGAGTATCCTGTCCACTGTCCCGGCAACATCCTTGTGGATTGCCAACTTGTCCAGGTCTGTTATTTCTATGAGCACATCAAAAGTAGGTGGAGCTTTGCGCTCAAGTACTGATTTCAGAGTGCCGCGGCGTTTGGCTTCTTCGTCAGATAGGGTTACAGTTTGAATCCCTCCTACAAGATCCGACAATGTAGGGTTCATCATAAGGTTCTCAAGGGAATTGCCGTGAGCTGTTGCAATGAGTTGAACACCTCGTTCAGCAATGCTGCGAGCAGCCATTGCTTCCTGTTCAGTTCCAATCTCATCAATAACAATCGCTTGAGGCATGTGGTTCTCGACAGCTTCAATCATCACTGCATGTTGGAGTTCTGGAACTGCTACCTGCATTCGGCGTGCATGTCCTATTGCAGGGTGGGGGATGTCACCATCTCCGGCGATTTCATTGGAAGTGTCAACGACAACGACACGCTTTTGCAGTTCATCTGCCAATATTCGAGCGACTTCTCTGAGCTTTGTAGTTTTACCGATTCCAGGTCTACCAAGCATGAGAATACTCTCACCACTCTCCACAACATCACGGATCATATCGATCGTGCCATATACAGCTCTGCCAATTCGGCATGTAAGACCGATCAGTCTACCTTGTCTGTTGCGTATACCGGAAATTCTGTGGAGAGTCCGTTCTATTCCGGCACGGTTGTCTTTGCCGAATGAACCTATTCGTTCAACAATATACTCGATATCCTCTGTAGTCACAGTCATCTCAGGAAATCGTACTGTATGGAGAGGGAATCTAGCTTCAGGTTCCCGACCGAGGTCTAACACAATCTCTATCAAGTCCTCAGCATCCTCTTGCTCATCAATGCGTTTGCGCAAAGCGGCAGGCAGCACGCCAAGTATCTCGGAAAGGTCGTCAGTTACTCTAAGTTGCTTTAGTCCTAGTGATGCGTTTTCAGGTATTGCCATATTATTTCATCTGTTCGATATAAGAGTTGTTTATTGCACACTGTGCCATAATTCAATTATAACTCAAAATGAGCTTGTTGGACATAAATATAGTTAGTCAATGCCATGGTTGCATTGCGATTGAGGCGCAACCTGCTATGGCCGCCGTCTCAGCGCGGAGTATTCGCGGTCCAAGACTGATTGAAGTGGCACCCGATTGAATCATGAGATCGACTTCATCCTGACGGAATCCGCCTTCGGGTCCTGTAATAAACATGATACGTTTTCGAGTTGGAGTAACAGTTGGGTTATCGCCCGCTGCGTTTAGACTTTTACTGAGAGCATTAGCTAATAATACACACTTTTCCTGCTCGTGGGCAAGCAGAGCAGCATCCATTTCAGGTATTATTTTTGCAAGCTGATTTAGAGTGACTCCAATAGTTATTTGCGGTATCCTGGTTCCACCGCACTGTTCAACTGCTTCAATAGCAATTTTGCGCCATCTGGCAGCTTTCTTCTCATCAGGGGAATCACCTATAACGTGGGCACATTCTATTAAAATGAATTGGCGTACGCCTAATTCGGTGCACTTCTGGATGATAAACTCAACTTTTGCAGGCTTGGAGCGTCCGATAGCTGCTATTATATCAAATTGCAGCTCAGTCTCGGGAAATTCGCAGGCAACAACATCAGCATAAACAGCTGATGATGACGCTGATGTTATCTTGGATTCATACTCAGTGCCACTGCCATCAAAAAGGGTTATTGTGTCTCCTGAACCCAGCCGCAGGACGCTGGCTATCTGCATAGCAGTAGCGCCGGTTATCTTTAGCTTTTCGTCCTGGACAATGCTATCTTCAATAAAGAAGCGCCGGTGATTAGACATTAGCAGGGTTGTCGAAAGACCAATGCACACCAGACTGTTTGTCTTCGGTCTTCCACAAAAATCATACCTATGGACTCAAGAGCATTGCGCACATCGTCCACGCGGTCTTCCACAATTCCGGAGACAATAAGTATTCCGCCGGGTGCAGTTCGATCCCCCAACTCAGAAGCCATGTTTATAATGACATTGGGGATGATGTTGGCAATCACAAGGCTGGATTTATCAGGGCAAACAAGCGGTGAGTCTCCAAGCAAAACTTTGATCTTATCACCGAGACCAGTCTTGGTCACATTGGCAGTTGCAGCGCTGACAGCAATAGGGTCATTGTCAAATGCGATAACTTTACCTGCTCCCAGCTTTGCTGCAGACATTGCCAAAATGCCGGATCCACAACCTGCATCTAATACACTGCACCCTGGAGTCACATACTCCTGCAGAGCCAGCACGCACAGCTGTGTGGTGTCGTGATTACCTGTTCCAAATGCCATTCCAGGGTCGATTTCTATAATAAGATCGTCTGGCGTCGAAGCATAATCTTCCCAGGTAGGCTTGATGACAATTCTTCCAAGCTTTAAAGGCTTGAAATACTTTCTCCATGCTGTAGCCCATTCGTCATCTTCCACCCAGGTGATAGTAACTTCAGGGTCAGGGAGTGATAAGCCAAACTCAATAAGTCTTCCCGCTCGTTCCTTAATCAATAATAATCTGGCTTCAAGTCTGTCATCAACCGGTAGATAACCGCAGATTTTAAGATCTTCAAGAGCGTCCGGGACAGAGAAAGTAGCCGTACCGGCACAGCCTTCAGACATCAGGATATCAGTAATTGCGTCTTCTGTTTCAGGATTGGCATTTAATGCAATCTCAACCCATCTCATATGCTGTTAAACACACCTTTTATACGTTCAAACAAACTCTTTCCATGGATTTCGTGTATCTCGTCTCCACGGATATCAGCCAGCTTTTTCAGTAGCTCTTTCTCTTCATCAGAAAGCTTGGTAGGAGTATCTACCGTTACAACCACATTAAGGTTACCACGATATCCGCCCCTTGGATCGGGCATGCCCTTTCCAGTGAGTTTGTAAACTTCACCGGACTGCGTCCCCGCTGATATCTCCAGCACCAATTTCTCATCAATGCCGGATACATCCATCTTGCTTCCGAGTGCCGCGACTGGATAACTTACATGGACCTCGCACCACAAGTCGTTGCCTTTTCTGGTGAAGAAATCATGCTTCTTTACGTGGGTGACTACATATAGATCACCAGGAGGCCCCCCGCGAAGACCGGAATCCCCGTCTCCAACGAACCGAACCTTCATCCCTGTATCCACACCAGCGGGAATCTGAATATCCTTATGGAATGACTTCTTGACACGCGTCTGACCATGGCAGGCCACGCATGGATTGGTGATCACCTGACCCTCGCCATGACACGATGGGCAGGTAGTTATACGAATCTGCGAACCAAATATGGTGTTCTGCTGCTGTCTAACCTGACCGCTTCCGCGACACGTATTACAAGTGGTGGAATGTGATCCTGGCACAGAACCGCTGCCCTGGCATTCATCGCAAACCTCAAGCTTGGTCAAGCGGACATTGCGTGTGACTCCGGAAGCTGCTTCCTCAAGCGTTAACTCGGCATCATAGCGAATGTCTCCACCTTGCTCAGGACCTGGTTTGCTGGTTCTTCCCTGTCCCTGTCCTCCGGACCCAAAGAACATATCAAAGATGTCGCCAAAACCATAACTCTCAAATCCGGAATTGTAACCACCGGATGATCTTTGCTGGAACTGCTCGAATCCCTGATGACCATAGCGGTCATAAACTTCACGCTTTTCAGTATCCTTGAGTACTTCGTAGGCTTCATTGATCTCTTTAAAGCGTGATTCAGCATCGGAATCATTGGAATTAACATCTGGGTGATGTTTTCTAGCTAGCTGCCTGTATGCCTGTTTTATCTGGTCCTGAGAGGCTTCGCGTGGAATCTCAAGAACCTCATAATAATCTCGTTTAGTGGACATTCGTTCCTATTATCCATAAAAATGGCCGTCCCGGCACAGCGGAGCGGCCTATAATTCGTTCGAAATTAGTCTTCTTCAGATTCGTTTTGGTCTTCGTCCTCGCTCCATTCGCCGTCGATAACAGCATCTTCAGCGATATCTGGTTCGTCATCGGACAATTCTACATTATCTTCATCATCGTCGCCAACAAGCAGGGCTTTGCGGGTGTCGCCGGTCTCATCTGCAACAAATTCATCTACGGCAGCTACTCTATCGGTGTCGCCATCAAGCCCGAGTATCGGTTCATCCTCTTCAAGTGCCCAATCATCATCAGTTTCTACTAGATCATGAGCATCATCTGAGTGCAAATGATCATGGAAAGCTGATATAGAGAATATACCGGATATGTCGTGCTCCTCAATATTTCTTGTTGGCAGATCGAAATCAGGCACTACAAATGTCAGTTTCCCTGCGGCTATCTCTTCAAGCGCAATAGTAAGAGGGTTAGGAGAGTCAGTATCAATTAACGGGGCAGCCCCGTTTTTAATCTGTTTAGCCCGTTTAGCGGCTAGAGTAACAAGCCCATACCTGCTGCCTGCCTTTTCGAGTTTGTCCGGTGAAGGGTATATCATAGCGGCTGCAATCCACCTTGTCTGAGAAATTGAATGCGGTCCTGTCAAGAATATATTATACCCGTTCTCCCATATATCAGTCAATGTAAATACAAGAGATGACAAGTTCAGCACTACTAGATAGACGCATTAACATCGGCCGGAACACTGTGATGTTTTACTTCGTTAGTTAACATAGATAACGCTGTCAGGGTGAAAAGGGTTGGTAAATATCAGCAAAACAATGTTTGCCTATGACTATGAGTGGGAAAATGAGAGGTAATTCCCGAATATTGCAGTGGTCTCTATACAAATGAATAACTGCAGGAAATTTCAAACTATGTGCAAATATCGGAGGTAAATTATGAACCGCAAGACAATTATATCAACATGCTTAGCTGCTATTATGGTCATATCTATTGGCGCAGGTATCGGCAATGCATTTAAACTTGGTGACCTGATAAAGGTTGGTGGTGTTATCTATATAGTCGACAAGTTCAGCACTAACATAAATGATTTTATTAACAAGCTGCTTGTAAATAAAGGTCTTGAGGTTAAAGAAACAACCAAAGTTGTGCCAATTCTCAGCGTGGGTGAAGGGGCATATATCGGTGCCTGTCAGGTATCAGGTGACAAATCTGATGTAGATAAATGCAACTGCGTGGTGCAGTATGAGGACGATACAGTGTTTGGTTCAAAGATACGAGTCAGAGCCCTTGTCCCATGTGCAAGTCGCAGCACAAAGAACGTGAAACGCCTCAAAGGTGTAGGCGTTAGCGCAATGGTAGATATAAAGATTTAAATATCATACAATGCTTCGGGGACGTTTCTCCCTGAAGCATTGTATGAAATTATACACAGATTAGCCTTTAAGCTTTTTAGCTATCTCTGCAACGTGTTTACCTTGAGTTCTGGCAATAATAAGCTCATTCTCACTGGGTAACCGGGAGCCATCTGGGCCGGCAAGCGTGGTAGCGCCGTAAGGTGATCCTCCGGTTATTTCTCCCATGTTCATTAGGTGCTGTTCGGAATATGGCACTCCAACTATGATCATGCCTAAGTGAATCAGGGTGTTGAAAACTGAAGTGATGGTTGTTTCTTGACCGCCGTGTTGAGTCGCTGTGCTAACGAACACACTACCGACCTTGTTTTCAAGCGCCCCTCTAAACCAAAGTCCACCAGTCTGATCAAGGAAGTTACGCATCTGTGCAGCCATGTTGCCAAATCTGGTTGGAGTGCCGATGATAATTGCATCCGCTTCCACCAGTTTATCCACTTGTGCTATCGGGATGTGATTGAAAGCCTTTCGGGCTTCAAGAGCACCACTCTGCTCTAAAACCAAATCAGGGACAAGTTCAGAAACCTGGTAGAGTTCAACTTCAACTCCATCAACGCTTCGGGCACCTTCTGCTATTGTCTCAGCCATCTTATAAATGTGACCGTACATACTGTAGAATACTATTTGAACCTTAACCGACATAGTGAACTCCTTGTAAGTAGACATTAAGATGTTTATACCCGATATTATTCATCATTACACAAGACACATACAAATATTGTAAACAAACAAATGTAGTGATATTGAATCTAATACTACTTGACATGTCGACTTCGTTCAACGTAGAGTAATGCTAAGTCGATGAATGTGAAACGGGATATCAGATGCTTATATTGGGGATGGTTGTATCCATTGCTGTGGTTTTTTTCTATGTGTTGAACGAATGGTCCGAGGGTGCGTACGGAGGACTTGATGCTACACTGACAGCACTCTTGCTAATCGCACTTATTGTTGCCTCATATCACCTGATGACTGCCTTTAGTCCTCTCCTGGGAAGCCTTCCTGTTGCAGCAGCTTTAGGATATGTGTTTTATAGAAGGAAATATTCCAATGGTTTGCATATACTTCAAGGCAATGTTGACCGGTATCGCCGGATGGTAATCAGTGAACCGAAAAATCTTGCTGCAAGAGAGAAACTGGCAAATGCTCTGTATGACTTGGGGGAATTGGATCAGGCTTTATATGAAATACGTTCAGCAGTCAATATGGGAGCAGGTCCTTCGTGTGAATACTCTCTCAAAAAATGGACTCTGGAAAGAAAAGTGCTTGTAGACGGCATTCCTGTCTGCCGTTGGTGCGATACTGAAAACAAGGTCGGTGAACGATTCTGTGTAAACTGTGGCTTTGAGCTACCCTACGATACCCAAATGACTCGCAGACTCTTCGCTGGCAAAAAAACACAGAAGTTGCTTGGCACTATATTGATCTCCTCTGCCACCATGGTTGCACTTGCCATAATATCCGGATTGACATTTGCCGTTCTTATACCCGTTGGCTTCGGCATTATCGCATATTGGGGATGGCAAATCATACGAGGAGCCAGGACTTGATACTACCCATCGTCTGGCGAAACAAAGGAACTAACTGCATTGTTTGAGCGTATGTCTGATTGGGGTATGACCAATAATAGCCTGCATTGTTTGTATATAACAGGTATGGTAAACTGGCATACTGCTGAAATATGAGCAGAATGTGTGATTACTATTAAGTTTGAGGAGGGTTTTCAAATTGGAAATACTTGATATGCTAAAAAAGACCTTATCATTTGGGGTGGGAGCTGCTGTTTTCAGCGCCGAAAAACTGAAAGAGTTCGCCGATGAGATGGTGCAAAAAGGCGAAATGAGTGGCGAGGACGCCAAGAAGTTTGTGGATGATGTATCAAAGAAAGCAGATGATGAAAAAGCCAGAATCCAGGAATGGATAAAAGAACAGGTTGCCAAAGTCAAAACTTCATTTGCAGATATTGACAGAGTTAAAAGACTTGAAAATCGTGTAGCAGTCTTGGAAGCGAAACTTGGTATTGTTACTGAGCAAGCTGAACCAGAACAGACGGAATGCTCTTGCTCTGCATCCGGTGAAGAGGATCCAGAAGGTTAATGCTCGGAAAGAGCGGACGACATTACAGAAGATACAAAGAAATTGCTAGAGTCATGCTCAAACATGACTTGGGCTGGCTTCTGGTTCGTACCGTTCTGGCAGAATTTACAGGCAAAGGGTCAACAGCCCCGTCGGAAACTGCTCCAATTCAGTTGCGGGAAGCTCTTGAGGAGCTTGGGCCAACATTTGTTAAGCTGGGCCAGCTCCTCTCTACAAGACCTGATATTATCCCTGATAATTATCTCAAGGAGCTTGTTAAACTCCAGGACACTGCTTCTGTAATCCCTCTGGAACAGATACTTCAAGTCATTCGAGAAGAATTCGATGTTGAAGCAAAGGACTTATACGCTTCATTCGATAATACCCCAATGGCTGCTGCATCCATTGCTCAGGTCCACGCAGCAGTTTTGCACGATGGCACGCCGGTTATTGCAAAAGTTCAGCGTCCCAATATCCGTGAACAAATAGACACAGACATTGAGATCCTCTACAACATTTCCCGATCCCTTGAAGATCATTGGGATAGGGCAAAAATATACGGCGTTACGGACATAGTCGATGAATTTGCTGTGGTTATCCGGGAAGAACTGGATTATACTCGTGAGGCACGAAATACCGATCGAATAAGAGAGGCTCTGGCCAATACTAAGGGCGTCCATGTCCCCAGAGTTCATTGGAGTCTGACAACCGGCAAAGTTCTTACTCTGGAACTAATGACAGGAAGTAAGATCAATGATGTCATACGTAACCCTCTACCTGGAGTATCAAACAAAGATTTGGCGATCAAGGTAGCATCAGTATTCCTTGAACAAATATTTGTTCACCGATTTTTTCATGCAGACCCTCATCCCGGTAATTTGTTGGTTTCAGCGACAGGTGATATTGAACTTCTGGATTGTGGACAAGTAGGTATGCTGGATTCTGAGAGTAGAGCTGGTGCTACAAGAATGCTGCTGGCTTTTGATGAACAAAACTCCAGAGCCTTTGCTGATGAAGTTCTCAACCTGGGAATTGCACAGGAAGATGTTGATGTCCAAAAATTCTCCCGGGACATCAGTCGCCTGCTGCGTTCATTTTATGATCTTCCTTCCCGGGCTATCAACATGGGTGCGCTATTTGCCAAAGTACTGGAAGTTTCTGCTGTTCATAAGATCAGGCTTCCTGCCGTGTTTGCTGTACTGGGTAAAATTTTGGCCAGCATCGATGGCATTTGCAGGCAGTTGGATCCGGACTTCAATTTTACCGATTTAGCAAAAACATACGTAAGCAAGGCTGTCAAAGGGGAACTTCGCGGAGAAAGCACTCTGACGGAGATGTATAGGGCATTAGTTGGTATGCGGAATCTGCTTTTCACAATGCCCGAGCAGATAGAAAAGCTTATCCGAAAAGCGGTTGAAGGCACTCTGCGTATCGAGTTCAAACACCAGGGACTCGAAGAGGTATCCGAGGTCTGGGAGAAATCTACCAACAGAATATCGCTTGCACTTATTGTTGGTTCCATCATAGTCGGTTCTTCTTTAGTCATTAACACAAGCACAGGTCCTACCTCCTGGTTTGGCCTGCCGACAATCGGTATTATTGGATATTTATTGGCGTCAGTATTCGGACTTTGGCTAATGATCCAAATCATCCTCTCAGGTAGACAGAAATAGATATGTATGTAACAACTCAGTGTTAATGTGTAATATAGTAAATTTCCGTTCGTCCTACTGTAATATTGTCAAGTCCTGAGTAGCGCGAAGCGCGTATCGAAGGATGGACGGAAATTTACTCACAAATACTTAACTGTTACATCCATATCTACGGTTATTCTTCCTGGCTCTCTCTGTGATACAATTACCCCATAACTCATTCATTGGGATTTTCAACTATGCCGAGAATTATGATCGATAATATTCCAGTCACGGCTCCTGAAGGCACTACCGTGCTTCAGGCAGCGCATAGTATTGGAATCAAAATACCAACCCTCTGCCACGTCCAGGGTCATCCTCCACTGACATCCTGTATGGTTTGTTTGGTTCGGATAAACAATGCAAAGAAATTGGTCCCGTCCTGTGCAATGCTAATCCAGGACGGTATGATTATTGAGAGTGAGACTGTCGAGATTCACCAGGCAAGAAAAACCGCGTTGGAACTCCTGTTGGGTGATCACAGGGGAGATTGTATAGGTCCATGTCAGGATGTCTGCCCGGCACACATGGATATACCTCGAATGATACGCTTGCTGTCACAGGGTAAATATACTGAGGCCATCAAGGTAGTCAAGGAACATATTGCTCTGCCTGCTATACTCGGACGGATTTGCTCAGAGATATGTGAAAAGGGATGCAGAAGGGGACATATAGATTCTCCAGTCTCTATTTGCAGTCTAAAGCGTTTTGCTGCTGATGTTGATATGGCATCTGACTCCCCTTATATTCCCCGGAATGCTGAAAGCACCGGACAAACTGTTGCAGTAGTCGGATCAGGACCAGCTGGATTGTCTGCTGCATACTATCTGGCGAGAGATGGACACAAAGTCATACTTTACGATCGCGACCTGAAACCCGGAGGGACACTCCGTAAAGAAGTTGGAGCTGGAAAGCTTGAAGCAAATGTTCTTGATGCAGAAATAGCAATATTGGCCCAATCCGGCATTATATTTAATATGGGAGCATCGATTGATTCACACGAAGACTTGCTTAAGAAACATAATGCCGTTGTGTTGTGTATAGGAGAAATTTCAAAAGAACAGGCCGATTCAATGGGTATCAAACACTCTGGAAAAGGTGTCCAGGTTGATGCAGTAACCCTGATGACGGAAAAGCCCGGTTTGTTTGCAGCAGGATCTGCAGTTGCCCCGGCTAAACATGCTATTCGAGCCTGCGCGCAGGGTAAACAAGTCGCTCATTCGGTTACCTGCTATCTATCGGGAAAGATACCTTCGCACGATGAAAAACCTTACTCAGTTAGAATGGGGCATCTTCATCCGGGTGAACTTGATATACTTGCTGATGATGTCTCCAGGCACCAGAGAGTTCCCGCATCCATTGAAGGCTTCAGTGAAGAACAGGTTCAGATCGAGACTGCGCGATGCTTGCATTGCGAATGTGCGAAAGTGGATAATTGCAGGTTAAGGGATGTATCTTACGAAAACCATGCAAGTCCAACTGCATATAGAGCAGAACACAGGCATTACACCCGGGATTGCTCACATCCTGAAATAGTCTTTGAACCTTCAAAGTGCATATCTTGCGGGCTGTGTGTTCAGGTTGCAGAGGAAAGGGCCGAACAGATTGGACTTACGTTTTTTGAACGGGGATTTGATGTTAAGATCGGTGTGCCTTTTGAAGGATCGCTCCCTGCAGGGCTCAAACACGCAGCCAGAGAATGTGCTGAGATATGCCCAACTGCAGCATTGCATCTGAAAATGGACGGTGAATGCTAATGGCTCAAATAACGGTTGCTAATATATGCAAACAATACCACAGTGAGGCCGGTATTATTGACGTCCTTAAGGGTGCTCAGTTTTCTGCAGTTGACGGAGATACAGTTGCAATACTTGGGCCATCAGGTTCCGGCAAGAGTACACTCCTAAATATTATTGGGACTCTGGATTCTCCGGACAGTGGAGAAGTGACCTGCGATGGTATAAACGTTATCAGCCTGGCCGGTACTCAGTTGGCAGATTTTCGGTCTAAAAGAGTAGGATTTGTATTCCAGGACCACCATCTGCTTCCACAGCTTACTATTGTAGAGAATGTTATGTTGCCAACAATCCCCGCAGATACCTCCGCAGGTGCTTACGATAGAGCCATCTCTCTATTGCAGAGGATGGGTATTGAGAATAAGGCTGATAGTCTACCTTCGAAGCTTTCAGGAGGTGAAAGACAGAGAGTTGCAGTTGCAAGGGCGCTGATTAACGACCCAGGTTTGCTGCTATGCGATGAACCGACAGGCAGTCTGGATTCTGAAACCGGAGCAAGTATTATCTCGCTCTTGATCGAATTGGCTGCAGAAAAAAATGTCACTGTGATAGTAGTAACTCACAATTTGGATCAAGCAGCCAGACTCTCTCGCAGACTTTTCTTGAAGAATGGCAAACTGACCGAAGATATTTGATAGTTGCAGGTGCAGATATGAAATCCATACATATACTCATATTGTGCTCTTTAGCGCTTATTTGCGTAACTGTCACATCCATTGCGGACTCGATAAATGTTCAAAGCACAACAGTTGCAGGATGCAGGGTAAAAGTAGTCCGGGTACCTCTGGATAGTTACAAAGTCAAGATCGGTCTGGCAGGTAATCGAGTTTCTGCGACGGAACCGCTTGCATCTATTGCCAGGCGCAACTCTGCGTGTGCAGCAATCAACGGCTGTTTTTTCAATGCCTACACCAGTAGTCCAGTAAAGCCTCCCTATCACCACCTGATTTCCGGGGGGAAAGTTCTTCACGTAGGTAATACCGGAACTACAATCGGGTTTAATGGGTCAGGCGACTACAGAATGGAACGCCTGAGGATTAGTCTTCGCGGTGGACTGGATGGCAGCAAATCCTATCCTGACAATTGGTATTCATATTTTATAAATCATCCTGTAGAAAACTCCACTACGGCAATTATATATGATAAATCATACTGTCAAAGCGCTACACCTGCAGTGGGTCTGCAAGCGGTTGTTTCTGATGGTGTGATAGTCTCAGTCGGACCAGGTCCTAAGAGTATTCCTGGCAATGGATTCGTAGTATTGTTTTCAGGGGGAGAAGCCAGCCAGGCATCAAAATTGACCTGTGGTAAACGATGCGAGTTCAAACCTGAGTTCCAGAGCACTGACGCTGATTTTTGGAATAATGTGGAGGAAGCCATAGGTTGTGGACCACGATTAGTTGCCGATGGGAAGATAGCATTGGAACCTTTGTCTGAAGGTTTTACCAGCGCCAAAATACTCTCTGCCAGAGGTCAGCGCAGTGCTGTGGGCGTGACCAGAGACAAGCAATTACTCTTAGTTACGTGTTCAGGAGCAACGGTAAAACTTCTCGCTTCTATTATGAAAGCATTGGGAGCTTGTGATGCAATGAACCTTGATGGTGGAGCTTCCAGCTGCCTTTGGGTCAACGGCAAATACCTTACCACTCCCGGCAGAAATATTGGAAATGCCCTTATGGTCATTAGGAGGTAGAAAAGATGGCAATTGACGTTAAGAAGGAAATGAAAGCGTTTTATCAACCCCCGACTTCACCTGTGTTAATTGATGTACCGGAGATGAACTTCATAATGCTGGACGGCGAAGGACACCCAGACTCTGAAGTATTTCAACAGACCATACAAACACTATACTCAGTTGCTTACACAATCAAGTTTGCCATAAAGAAACAGCGAACCGGCGAAGAGTTTGTCGTTCCACCTCTTGAAGGACTCTGGTGGACAGCCGGTGAATCCGAATTCGATATGGGGAATAAAAACAATTGGGCATGGACTCTAATGATAATGCAACCGGATTTCGTCACAGCAGAAATCTTTCGAGCAGCCATAGTGGAAATTCAAAAGAAGAAAGACCTTGAGTTATTGCACAAAGTAACTTTCGAGAAGTTCCACGAAGGCCTCAGCGTACAGCTGATGCACATAGGTCCTTACTCAGATGAACCTGTAAACATCAAAAAAATGCACGATTTCGCAGCAGAATCCGGGTTTAAAATTCACGGAAAACATCACGAGATATACCTTGGAGACCCAAGAAGAACAGCCCCGGAAAAGCTCAAAACAGTATTGAGACAACCAATTACCAAATAGATTTAACAGGCACCAACAGGAGCACACTTATTGACCAATTCTCAGCCGACAGGCGCTAATGATACTTCGAAATTCATAACGACAGGTGATCTTCGTGCAGTTGTGGTACAACTCGCATGGCCGACAACGATCAGTACCATCGTTATGACGCTTTACAACCTTATAAATCGATACTTTGTCGGTAGATTGCCAAATTCTGATTCAGCTCTTGCAGCTGTTGGAGTTGGCGGCACAATTTTAATGCTGCAATTCTCCATAGGCATGGGACTGTCAATTGCTTCAGCTGCACTCGTAGCCAGATTCATTGGTGCCAGGGAAGAAGAAAATGCAAATATTGCTGCAGGGCAGGGGGTATTTCTTTCAATATTACTTGGTCTGCTTACTGGTATCCCGCTGGTATTATTTGCACGCAGTCTTGTTGGATTGGTGGGTGCGAAAGATTTCATCGCACTCTCAACCTACTATACGGCAGTAATTGCATCCTCTTCGATTCTGTTATTTATATACATAGTGGCCACATCGTGCTTAAGAGGGGCTGGTGACGTCAAAGCGCCGTTATATGCGGGTGCAATAATGATAGCTGTTAACGTGCTCTTTGACTGGATTCTTATATGGGGTCCTGGACCATTCACATCATATGGAGTAGCAGGTGCAGCCTGGGCGACGGTTATTTCCAGGTTTGCAGGTATGGCATTGGGTCTGCTTTATCTGAGACGGTCTGCGCTGGGAAATTGTTTCGTGCACATCGCCCCAAAGATCACGTGGATACGCAGAACCCTGAACATCGCCTGGCCGGCAATGCTACAGAACCTTATGATGACTATCCCAATGATGGCATTTGTAGGTATCCTGCGCATGCTGCCTTCTCCGGAAAACACACAAGCTCAGGCAGCACTGACTGTAGCTATTTCCATAGAATCTCTGGCGTTCATGCCTGGTGTTGCTTATTCAAGTGCTGCCACACCAATAGTAGGTCAGAATCTGGGAGCAGGATTTGCCGATAGAGCAGCTAAAGGTGCTTTCATTTGTGCAAAGCATGCTATCCTGATAATGACAATTGTAGCAATTGGATTTCTGGTTTTCTCAACACAACTGGCTTCACTCTTTACCAACAGTGCAGCCGTTGCCGGACTGATTGCATCCTATCTAGTGATCAATGCATTCTCAGAACCATTTCTCGCCGCTACTATGGTGTTTAGAGGAGCATTGCAGGGTGCAGGTGACACCAGATTTCCAGCATGGATAACTTTCGTGTGCAATTTTGCGTTACGACTTCCTCTCGCCTGGTGCCTGGCTGTATATTTTAGTTATGGTACTATAGGAGCATGGATAGCAATGGCATCAACTACCGTGTTATCAAGTTTTCTGATGACTGGCTGGTTTGCGATTGGTAAATGGAAGAATATAAAGGTTTAATAGGAGAAATCTGATGACCAGGGATGAGTTTATTGGATATTGCCTCGGGAAACCGGGTGCTGTAGAGACCTATCCATTTGATGAGACAACAACAGTGATTAAGGTTAAGAATTAAATGTTCGCTCTGGTCGGGCAGGGGATAAACCCCGTTTCAGTGAACCTTAAATGTGACCCGGATCGGCAAGTCAAGATGTCGTCGAAATGCCCACGAATATCGAACGCCTTCCGCCATTGTATTCCCGTAACTGTTCAGAGTGATTGAAAACACGTCATCCTGAACTTGATTCAGGACCCATCTCGAAAATGTCCGGGAGCTGAATCAAGTTTAGGATTACATAATACTCAACACTTGTGAAATCTTACATGTTCCCGAATAATCTGCATAAATCTGAGAGATCCGTGGACAATATATCCATTCTGCATCCCCGTATTTGACTTCACACCCACAAATTCGATATACTGTCAAGGTTGGGTCAGGGAAATATCACCCTGGCTGATACGTATATACGCCATAAAGGATGGTTAAATATCTCCATGGATAACTTGACCCTTAACGCTAAGTACCGCACCGATTTAACAAAGAGTGGGACAAAAGCAGTTCGCAAGAACCACGCGGCTACCGCTACTGTTTATGGACACGGAGTAGAGTCTGTGTCAATCGAAGTCGACCTTTCTGATCTTGTAACACTTTACAAGGCATCGAAAGCCAGCGGAGCCTCCATTATCGATATCAAAGTGGAAGGCGCCCCTACCAATGTTGATGGTACGGTTGTTATGAAGACCGTCACCAAAAATCCGATTTCCCGCAGGGTAATAGACGTTGAGTTCCAGCGTGTATCCATGACAGAGAAAGTAACTGTCGAAATCCCTGTGAAGTTTATTGGGGAATGCAAAGGAATTGTTGATGGTGGAGTCGTTGAAGAAGCTATGAACGAACTGCACGTTCGAGCGTTGCCTGGCACACTTCCTGCTTTCATCGAAGTAGATATCACAGAACTTGAACTCGGTGGCCACATCAGTGTAAGTGATCTGGTTCTACCTGAGGGAGTTGAAGTCCTTAATGACCTGGATACCACATTAGTTGCCTGTGTCTACCCATTCAAGGGTGGAGTTAAGGTAGAAGAAAAAGTGGAAGCACCAGCAGCAGCCGAGTAAAATCGAATATCTTCTTGTATTTAACAAAAAGACCAGGCATATAATATATACCTGGTCTTTTTGTCATTATATCCTGAAATACTTCATTTCCTCAAAGTGTGAAACACTCCATCATCAGGCTGCGTTTTAGTGTTTCTTCAGAGGGGTCAGGCTCCAGTATATTCAGTATTACGTCCCCAATATATTTGTTGAGGCTGAGGTGATCCAGAAACGCGGCATAATCATCTACAGTATAGAACCCGTCCCATAGTCCCTTATGCATTAGCAGTCTGTGCCAACATATGTTATAAGGTCCAGGATGGTTAGCAAGGTAGACTACTGACAGGCCTTGACTCAAGTAAGGATCAATAGTGTCAAGAAGACTCCTTGGATGAACTCCCGATGCGACAATTGCATGGGCTGTATCAAACGCCCAGTTCACTTGTCGACCGAGTGCTGTAGCAATTGTTGAGATCAAAGGTTCTTCATCAGTCCATTCGTGCCATGGCCAAACATGTCTTTCAACAACACGTGCTTTGTCAGGTGGGTAACCGTCCCACGCTCTCCATCTTCTGCTGGGAACTATTGAAAGTGATATGTATACCGATGCATTAGAGGCATATTTAATTACTTCCGAAATAGAACTGAGAAACAACTCATTTTGTTTGTCAACCGATAAAAGGTCCTCAGTGGTTGTACCGACATCACAAACGACTTTATGGCTGCCAAATGCCTGAGCAATATCAATGCACCTTTTTAAGTGGTCAATCGCATTTTGGCGTTCTTCAGTTTGAACAGCACAGAGATTTCCGAAATTTACAGTTATTAAATCAGAGACAGCATTAACAGATGTACAGATCAAACCATCCGTTTGAAACAGGTTGCTCAATGCTCTGAGATCACTTCCCGAAAGCTCTGCTGTCAGGCGGCCGGGCAATTCTATTCTACGCATGCCCATAGCGGAAAGTCGTCGGACTGAGTTAATTAAAGTATCTGAATGAAAATAGGAGGCATTTACTCCAATGGATTTTCTGGTCATAACTCCTCCATGAACCGGTATACTGGACGGTTCATAACGATTTGAATAATATACATACTGAAATCTACACTGTCACATGGGAACAGCGTCAGGTTGATATAACCGCCTACGACTTTCATTTCTACTTCATCGTGTAACAAATCTATCGCATGACCAATATCAGCTGTTGCAGCTTTCATACGCACATAGACCGGGAACGGATTATGATTGGCCAGTGTGACTACGAGTTTGTCAGGGCTATTCGTAACATTAGTAATATACTGAATGCTGGTTGTCCGTGGAGCTGGTTCTGAACCTATTGGATCAATGTAGGCTTCCACTTCAATAATGTTCAGGGCTTTTAACCTGTTATTCAACACACGCTTGATGCCTTCTAGAAGTCGGTAAGGAGTTCCTATCGGTTTATCAATATAGGAGAGTGTTCCGGTGTCTCGCAGCGGATCCCCGCCCACAATTGGATGTTTTTCCGGTATTCGGTTAGTCATCCCGTAAGGCACGGTAATTGTATATATCCGCCCTCTGCCGTGGTTCTTTAGACACATTAGAGGACGTGAGTCACCATCATCCAGTAGTACATGCAAATCCTTCGGGTCAGCTTCTGCAAATGAATACGGAAACTCATTATATACCGTTTCACTCTCAGGCTCTTTGCTCGCACGTGATGAAAACATTCTGCCGGTCAGGGATATTCCGGCAAGCTCAAGCGCTTCCGGTCCCAGCTGTGCAATACTCCATACCACTATTCCGCCGAAATCTACATATCTGATTAGCTTCTTGAGGAGATCATTATCTATCTCAGATTCACCGACATATAAAACAGCCTGATAACGATCCAGAATATCAGGATCAATATCTGAAAGCACAACATCGGCAATGTCGCCACAAGGTGTAGCAGTAAGGAAACCGCGTCCGTCGCGATAGTATGCACAGTCCTGATATCCGGGATAAAGATTGCGGAAGACCATATCCATCTGATGGTCTCCCTTTTCATATGGCATACATCCCCAAACCGTGTAGAATGAGTCCGAATAGTAGTGCCTGGGTGGCGTCCAGCCGGAGTGGAAATCGGTCATGATAGCCAATGGGCAGTACTGGACTCCCCTGCGTTCAGCATTCTTTACACAGAACTTGGTTACTTCAAGCTGCATCTTACCGAGGGGGCTTATACGGCGTTCTTCTGTGAACTGCGATGTCTCAAAAGCCTCAATATTAACTCCGTACATAAATGCCACAAGCCATGCGCGGCGCATCATATGTAAGGTCTGTCCCTTATCTGGTCCGGTCTGGTTCTGAGGGTTACCAAGCCCCAGTTCTGGTCTGGTAGCAGAGTCACCTGCGTACATCTCACGGTCAAATGTTTTATATCCAAACATATCCCACACGCTGATACCTGCTAACCAGAGTTTCTGATACTGCCGGGAAGCCCCGCGTATCCAGGCACACCATATGTTTATGCTTGGCAGCGCTTGAAGCAATTCTGCGCCGATCATCCTGTTAGAGTCCATAGCTGCCAGGTAGTGAGGATAAGTAATCCCGCACAAGGCATTCATATAGCCCTGCAAGTCAGCAGATAGTGTCTTGAACCATCCAACGAAGTTCTCATAAGCTGCTACTCGACTTACTGGAGCTGGGCTAACTCTCAAATGGTGCCAGTACCATCGTCCATCCTCTTCACCATTATCCCATCCCAGGAAAGAGCTGCCCAGTGTTTCAAGGATTCTCGCCTGAATGTTGTCATCGATGAGCCAGGATATTCCGCCGTCACTGCCTCTCTTGAGCCCGGGAATGATACCCCAGACATCCACAACCGCCAGTCCGCGTTTACGGAGTTCTTCCATTGCTTCGTTCCAATTGTCAGCTCGCAGAAACGCCGCATTTGGCCACAACGCTCTTCCAAAATTGAATGCACTTTTATCAGAATTCGATTCTCCAACTTCGAGTTCCGCATTGTGCCACAGATCAAGATCCCGTCGAAATGCTGCCATATCGATTTTTCCATCTGCCACAGCAATACTTCGCAGACCTGTTGTCAGGTAAGTTCCGCCAATATCCTTCTGTGTTACAGGAGGGGGATTCTTAGTGGAAAAATCCTCAGTCGAAGCAGGATCAACCGGTTTATGCCAAACATGAGGCAAATCTACAACATGGTAATAGCTCAACGCATCCCCTCAGTTCATATCATTCCAAAAGTTCTGTCACCCTGAAGAATGAAGGATCTGCTTTTCAAATAGATTACAAGAAACGCAAAAACAAGGCATTCTTCACTACATTCAGAATGACAATAATTCTATACTAATTAACAACCAGCAACTGGTATCCTAACCTACTTACTGAAAGTGAAATCTTGTTGTCCTTAATTGCAACTGGCTGCTTATCAGGCCAGGTGATAACAGTTTTAATTGAATGCCCAATTACATTGGGATTAATCGTCACCTGACCTTGTCTGTCTTCTTTACTGACATTGCCAACAACTAACAAAGTCTTCCCATTCATTTTCTTATAGGCGCTTACATAAACATCCTGCATATTGGTAAAGCCGGGTGCTTCTTTGTCAAAATAGCCAATAAACTTGGATTTTACATACCCGAATTTATCCAGAGCAGAGAGGGCCTTGTTGGCCTCTCCTACATTTGACCAGCCTAACCACGGGCTGACATCGTGCAGCATTAAGATAGCCATTAGTCCACGCGTAGGTTCAGTCTGGATTGCATGTTCTTCGTCGAATTCAGGCAGGAAATAAGGTATAACTCCCCACTGGCGTCCCATGAACTCGGCACGGAATGTGTCCAGACTTATTATATCTGTATAACAGTCTTTCACCAGACCGCGGAAGTATTCCCCATCCAGATAGGAATCGTCATATGCAAGGACTGGAACAATCATAGTTCCGGACATATGTGCCATTGTGAAGCCTTTCGGCCTTATTGATTTCATAACGCCATACATCCGGCGATAGAGGTCACGATATCCAAATATAGGATATGTTTGTCTTAACTGACCATCACGAATGTATCCGCAACCGGCATCAAGGTTTGTTGAACCATATGGCTGGGTGTTGTCGTGATAGAGACCATCAATACCAAACTGTTTAATGAACTGCGTGGTCTTCCAGACGATGAAGTCAACATAACTTTTACTGACTGGAGACGCCATAGCGAAACCTGCTCCGTATGTAGCAACGTCTGCTGAGCTGGCGTCTATTGGTCCCATTGCCCAGTATTTTCTAAAGAACGGCCATTCAGGACATGCAGCCGAAATGAAGCTCAGGCACAAGTAAGGAACTGCAGAAATCTTTTTCGTATGCAATTCAGTTACTCTTCCTGCCATCAACTTTGGATCAGTAGCTTCAGGATATCCATAATACTTATTGGATCCCTTGTCTATAGTCGGCCACATTATGTTTATATTACCGTTCAAAGCAGGCTGAAGACGCCATTTACGCCAGTCTGCCGGAATTGGTTTTACCGGTGTCGCCTGCAGACCAAATGCGAAATGCCAGTTTTCTGGCAGCTTTTGACCTTTAACAAGCAGGTTCAAGCGCAGTATGGTCTGCCCATTCTCGCGAACAACTTGAATAGCGTTCGGATCATCGCTATTGGGCCAGGTCTCATCGCTTTCACACATCCAGAAAAGTCCGCGGTCATTGTTGCCCAGCCAGTAGAATGGAATAAACTTGTTGTTGTCTATTACACCGCTTCCTGCTGGCAGATTTCCAGTAACTCTGCTGCTGTTCCATTCGGAACAAGAGCGGTGCCGGTAGAGAGCGATCTCATTACGAACCGGAATATCCAGAGTCAGTGCTTCAACTTTTGGATCTATCTTTCCTGACAGTTTGAATACTGCAAGTCCATCATATTCGACTGTCGCTTGCATTGATAAACTGGTATTACCCTGAGAGAGTTTCTTGTTCACAATTGCACGAGTAGATGTATGTGGCATTTTGTTTTCGGATACTGCTCCGATTATTGTGGATGCTCCATCTATTGTCTGTCGCAACTGTATTGGAGCAGCTAAAAGTGATTGTTTACCAGAAATAATCTGGTTTATAAGTCCAGCAGAACGGAAGTCGTAACTGCGGTCCCATACTTTAACAAGCAGCGGAGTCTTCCCGTTAACAGGAGTCCAGGGAGACAGAACCTTATCTTCAGTTCCAAGCTTGTTATCACGCCAGATTACGGTGTCCGGAACAATGATATCCCGGCGGACCTCTATCATTTGTCCGCCTTTAGGGGTAACCTGCGCGACCAGATCATACGTCACTGCTTTACTGACATCGACTTTCAAACTGGTCAGCATCTGCCCACCATTGAATTTCAGGACCGGTGAATCAGCTGGCATCGCCGCCCCTTTAGCTACCAGTGCCACTTTACCGGTAACCTGGTCATCAGTCACATCAGCTCCACCAGTGTTCACCTTGACTGCCAATTCCTGCTTGATTGGGTCAAGTTCATAATGGAGATATAGGCTCTTTTCAGTCAACGGAGCCTGGAAGTTATAATCCCCGGCAAAATGGGCAGCAATATGCGCCGCCGACAGTGCGCGGTCGTATATCCGAACTTCGTCTATCAAAGACGAACTTGTTCGAGGGAGATGCCAGGGGTTGTCACCAATCATAAATGTTTTGGACAGTGCCTTTGGTAATAATGCTTCGACAGGAACTGCACCCGCGGGTTTGCCGTCCACATACGACATAACACCGTTACTTGACCATGTTCCCGCTATATGGTGCCACTCACCCGGTTTCCATTGAATAGGCGATGATGTCGAAAAATAAGGTCCAGCCGGATTTTCACACGACAGCATCAAGATGGCGCTGTATTGGAAGTATTTATACAAATATAGCGCACCATCGGGACCGCGCATATCAAAGAATGTATGAAATTCAACGGTTTGTGGAACCCAATCCACCGGACATACCCACATTTCAACCGTTCCTGCTGAAGCCTTCAAAAGAGTAGTTGGATATTCCAGATACCCGGTAGATGGTCCCGACTTAAACGCCTGCCCAATCTTTCCAGGAGCAAGTTCTGCTTTTCCAAGAACAGAGGGAGAAATTGCGCCATTAGCACTCTGAGCATCCAACCCCTTGTCAAACGACATAGTCATAACCGGTGCTATCTGTGCATAACAACCACCAGCCATTACCAGAATCGCAAGAACGAAACAAAATATGAGTAATGAACGAAACATACAAGCCTCCACCCGGGACCGCCAATCTCCGGATTGGCGTTTTATTGTTGCGGGATATCTTATCCCGAAGTAATAAGCTAATCTGATCAAATAATTCGATGATCGACATAGTAACCCGTTCGTCCTGAGCTTGTCGAAGGACGCGTCCTTCAACAAGAAGTGTAAATGCTTCACATTTACACCCTCAGGACGAACGGGATATTATATTGAATTCTAGTAATTATTGTGTTTTCACAAGCCCCATTTTATCAGTAGGAATCGCTTTCAACCCGGTCTTTTTATACGCGTCTTTAGTCAAATCCGGAATTCCTGTCTTTGCATTCACAGTCAACAATGAACGGTCAGTCGTCACTGTATTGTCCTTGAACTCATTTCCAGGACGTGCGATCTCCTCGACCGACTCCCACACTCCACCGATCCCAACGTTGTTATTATATTTATTGGCGGTTGGGTGACCTGGGTTTGGCTCATCCATTGCAGTCGCCAGCCATTTGTATCGAGCATAATATTTGCTCTTGTAGTCCACTGCATTCAACCGGTCCTTGAGCGTAGTATCGGTTCCGTCGAAATACGACTTCGCCCAGCCTTCTCCTCTGGCATCCAGGTGAATGCTCGGATTGCAGTCGATAAACAGGTTGTTCTCAATATAGTTCTCTCTGCCGCCGCCAACCATCGCAGCTCTGGTAACGTTCTTGAAAACATTGCCGTAAACTGTGGTCCCACAGAAGAAGTCATCCAGATATACACCCACACATCCCTGGTCCTGGAAACCTTTGATATCGTGGAAGTAGTTGTACTGGATCTTGTTGCCAAGCATACTCCAGTCGCGCCCGGAGTATATCGCTCCAGCATCGTTGGATTCCATACAGACTCTGTAGATTTCGTTATACTCCATAACGTTCTCATTACCCCAGAATCCAATGGCCTGATGTGGAGCATCGTGTATTTTGCAGTTGGCGATCCTGTTACCCACACCACCCACAGCCGCGCCTGCGGAGTACATCCTCTGGATTCTACCGTAATCGTGGATGTGGCATCGCAATAGTTGATGATTGGATGGAGTAAGTGTAATCCTGTCTCCACCGCTAATGCTGATACCACCTCGTCCGATCCCGTACACTTCACAGTCCTGAACAGTACAATTGGAACCGCCAGAGACATCAATAGCACTTCCACCGGTGTTCCGGACTAGGCAGCCGGATATCACCACATTGTCGCTTGAAGAAATATTTATAGCATCACCGCGTGTAGCCTCTATCAGCAGGTTTTCAAACCGGACGTTAGAGACCTTGGTTGCAGTGATTGCAATCCCGACAACCGATGCAACTACTTTTGCACCTTTGAGATCACTTGGAGGCCAGAAATACAGAATCCCTGCATCCCTGTCCACATACCATTCACCAGGCATATCTATCTCGGAAAGCATATTGAACGCATAATAATACTGGCCGGGTCTGTACCCATAAGAATGGTAGGGTGGGGCGATCTTGATGATCTTCTTCTCAGTGTCGATTGAACTGATCTTTTGTCTCTGATCAGCCCAGTCCCAGAACCAGTAACCGTGTACCCAGGGATCTTTCTCTTTCAGCCAGCGTGACGGTCTATCCCCATCATAAATAATATCCCCAACATGGTCACCCCAGGTCCCTCGTATGTCATAAGGCTGGTTCTTCACAACATCAACAATCTTGGTAAACCCTTCATTGGGCCAGCGGGAGAGAGTCATTGGTTTGTCGTTGAAGAACAGTTCCATTCCTCCACCATCCGGAGGACCAAAATCAGTCATACCGAGGGATTTTAAATCAGCCTTCAGCACATTCCCTTTTGCTTTCTCATCCAGCATAGAAAGCACATCCGGATCAGTCACCGGTTCAAACTTACTTACTCTAACCCCTCCGGAAATCGCCGCACCTCTTATCCCCTTGTAAGTTACAGGGCAAGTCTTTGTACCGGAGTCAGATGACTCCAGCTTAAATGTTTGGTGGATTTCTAAGGGACCAGCAATAATGACATCAATAGCCTTATTTGACTTCTTTAGCTGTCTTATTGTATCCCGTGCCTTTTCCAGAGTAGCGAATGGTCTGGCTTTGGTGCCTGTCCAGGCATCGTTACCACCAGGACTGACCCATAACTGAGTATTCATAGCATTACCCCGCTGACCAATAACGAAGCATCCAAGTGCAAACAGAAAAAACATGGTGAATATCGCAATACGCCTTCTCATAAAGACCTCCACCTTTCATACATATGGAATGTAAGGGCGACCCTCTGCGGTCGCCCCTACGGTTAACACCTACTGGACTTTAGCTCCCAGCTTATTCATCGCATCAGGCACAATCTCATAACTCTGGTCCAAACTGATAGACTGTCCCGGTTCAAGTTTAGTTGCCTTCGGGAACAGTTCCAGGTTAATCCTGCCGCCATTTCCGAAGTAGTTGAAATAGGTCAGGTCAACTTGATCAGGATTGAACCTGTTGACGATACCTAATCCGTCTACCCCATCAATGTATGCCCATTCTCCAGCTGGTTTCGCAGGACCTCTCATCCATATCTCTTTTTCAGTATCAGGATCTTTGGTTACCAGGAGTGAAGTCGCACCCCAGCTGCCATCAGCTTTCTTGAATGCCACGTAGCCCTTGTTGACCTCAGATGCCGAGAACTCAGGATGAACCCTTATCCCTGACTCTATTGTGTCTTTGGATGCATTTGTTATTGTACTCTTGATGTTGATTATAGGTTTAACAGCATCCAGACTAATGACTCTGCTGAACTTAAGGCCGTTGGGCAGAGTAGCTTCCAGCTTTATAGATGTGTTCGACTGGTCCGATACTGAATAAACATCCGACCAACCCGGTGATCTGTATCCCAGGTTACTGAACTCCTCATATCCGCCCTGCTTCGGCTGCAGGGAACCCGGCTTACCATAAACCCGCATCAGTTCCTTGTTGGTAGGTAAATATGACATTTTCCATATTCTGCCTCCAGCTCCCGGAATTAATGAGACTGAAATCGATGGATTAGCAAGTTTGACTACTTGCAGGGATTCTCCATCTTTGGTCAGAGAGTTCAACCAGGTATCCAGAGTTGTCCCCTCGTTGATCATCGTCACGCCCTCTTTACGGGCAATCTTTTCAAAAGCAGCAGCAAGTCCGCCATCAATGCGGTTCTTGGGCACAACTAACGCGTTTCCATCTTCCACATATCCGCTGTAGCCCATTGCGATCATAGTGTACATGATCGGCAGTCTTGCCACCTGAACGCGGTGCAGAAGTTTGTCGTCGTTCTTTACAGCATCCTCTGCAGCATCAAACAGTTCGTTAGAACGCTTGATGATTTCCGGAGTCAGGTTCCCTGCAGTTGGAGGGGAGTAAATCATTATATGTGTATTCGGGTTGTCCTTAACCTGTTTATGTATCAGGTTTACATAGCTGCGAATAAACGGCGCAGCGTTGCCGAAATATGCAGGCAGGAACTCATCGATAGCTTTGTCTGTATCGTAGGTCGGATCCCAGAGAGTCTTGGCCATTATCCATGTCCGCAGTTCGGCCATTTCGCCGCCTTTGGTGTAGTAGTCAGATTCTTCGTAAATGCCGGTGACACCATTCTTGATATAGAAATTGATGTTCGGCTTCAGAGAATACAAGTTCGGGAAAGGCATTATCGTATGTGCGTAGTTGATTACATAGTCCCAAATCCAGAGCCTGTTGCTCATTTTTGCCCAGTTCTGTATGTCTGTTCTAAATGATGCATTAAATGGACATGTCTCCAGTGGATGCACGAAACAACACTCTATGCTGCATAGTCTCACCACGACATTTGGTCGTGGTTTGACGAATTTCGGAGGCTTGCGAGTATATTGATAAGCCAGCGTGTCAATAATCTTGTCAGGGAACTCATCCTTAATTGCATCTGCTATTGCATTTACAAAATGGATGAGCGGACCCGACTGGCTGCCTTCCTTTTCTGCAAGTGCTGCACAGTTTGCACACTGGCAGTAGTTCCAGAGGTCATTTTGTGAGACTGATACAATCGTAGCAGCAGGATTCGCCCGGAACCACTCTCTAACAGTCTGGGTAGCAATTTTTAGCACATCCGGGTTAGTGAGACAAAGCTGCGTATCTGAAGGTCCGATTCTGATTCCACCCATTTCTGAGTAGTATTCAGGATGCTGTGCGAAATATCGCTCCGGTGGTACAAGAGCATAAGATGTATGCACAAATCCCTGATACCGGATACAATTTCCGCGTTCCTCATCTATGTTGGCTTGAGCGCCATTGACCATATTTCGGACAGCCCAGTACTGGTTGCAGGAGTTTGGATAGTCCAGAGAACGATGTTCAAGCGGAGGGATATATGTCTTGTCTATCTTTGCGATTTTTACTGTGCCTTTGTTTGGAATAACAGTGCAGTCAGGAGTGAACCACTTGCATCCCAGGGTATTTTCCAGGAATGAATAGCTTGCATAAAACACACCGCGTTTGTTGCCGGCCAGAATCAGATTGGAACCTGATGTTTTTATTGCTATTCCTTCCAGTCCAAGCTTCTTGAAGTCTACACCGGCCTTGATAGCTGCCGATGTTTTTCCCAGGAGGAATGCTGACTTTTTGCCAATTTTGGCTTCAGATATAATAGGAACAAGGTTTCCAGTAATCTGCTCAAGAACAAGCTGGAAGTCTTTTGCTATACACTTCTCTTGAATAGTTGGCTTGTTCGGAATGGCAATCACATAGAGTTTTGGACTGACTATCTTATTGCCTATATATATGAGTTTTGAACCCTTATGAGCAAGTTGATAGTCCAGGTCCTCGCGTGCCAGTTCGATCTGTTTGATAGTAGATACGACAACCGCGTTGGTCTCGGGATTGCTGTCAAAAGCATTTTTCATAGCAGCAGTCGATTTTTCAGCCGTTGCCATGATTGCAGACTTCTGGGAAAGTGATAGGCCTTCAGAATTAGCTACAGGTGCTGCCAGTTGAGCGCATGCTTTAGCAGCAGAGAAATTCCCTGGCAATGCTCCAGCAATCTTTAAGACCAACTGAGATTTCTCTGCCAGGGTGAAATTATCAGTCATTTCGTTAAGCCTGGTATCGGCATTGTGATATGTCATCCCATTGTAACGGATCATATCAATTATATAAGGCACTCGTTTAGCTTTATTTGGTGTGTTCTTAGCCAGGAAGCAGGCAATATCCGATTTTGTAAATACGTCGGCATTTGTCAGAAGAGGAGCGATGCCGTTAATATTGCCTTTGCTGAAGTAATACCTGGCAAGCAACTGGATGTCTGTATCTGACTTGTTGGTCCTTGCCTCGACTTCTTTCATAGTCTCAGCCGGGCTTTTAATCTTTACGATACTTACATCATCAATCCATCCTGTGCCATTCTTTGCATTATGGAAGACTAATGGATGAAATGCAATGTTGTCGACCGGACATACAAAGGAAGCTTCAAGCGCCTGCCAGTCAGTGGCGCTGGTTACTGGAGCCTCTGTATTGAATTTCCAGTCATAGGAGTTCCAGCTGTAAACATAAAGGGCAGAAAGGTAACCAGCTTCACAGGAACCCTTGGCGTAACCGGTAACTCGGTAAGTGGCAAAAGGTTCAACCTTAATCCTCATCTCAGGCATTGGTGTCCAGGCATTCTGTGCACCAACAGAGAGTGTGCCGGCCCTCACACCAGTCCTGGCTGTGCCGGTAACTCCGGTCTTTTCAAAACTGGGATCAGGGAAGATATTCTCAGGGGCAGCCTGGCCAATGGCAACAGAGCCAAAAACCAAAAGCAAGACAACAGCAACAAACAAATACTTAAATCTCATAAACATACAGCCTCCGAAGGGTATTAAAGATTTATTAACCCAATAGATGCCATATTCCTCTGTTTATAGTTGAGAGCTGAGAGGGAATTGACAATTGATAATTGACAATTGGTAATCGGATTTAGAACTGACAGTTGATAGGCGGTTCAGAATATAGAATACCATTCACTCTCAACTACGCCTGTCCCTTCCCCAATTGTCAATTGTCAATTATTAATTGTCAATTATTAACTGGTTTGCCCATACTTCTCCTGATACCTCCGATACCCCCTCTGGACTTCTTCCTCGGGAATTGGAATCGGAGTTCCTTTGAGCATAGCCAGATGCACTGTTTTAGCCACATCCTCCAGCATTATCGCCGCTTTCAGCGCAGCCTGAGGAGTCGTGCCCACGGTAAACACCCCATGGTTCTGCATCAAAATCGCAGGAGAATGCCCGATATTGTCCACCACGCATTCCCCAATCTGCTCCTCACCTATCTGGCAATAAGGGGCACAGGGGATAGGACCACCAAACTCATCCGCAATAGCCGTAAGTACCGCTGGAATAGGCATCCCAATAGCTGCAAAGCTGGTAGCATAATTAGAATGTGTATGCACAACCCCATTAATATGCTGCATCCGCCGGTATACAACCAAATGAGAAGCAGTATCCACCGAAGGCACCAACTCACTCTCAATAACATTCCCATCAATATCCACAACACTCATCTTGTCAGCAGTAAGCTCCTCAAAAGAAACGCCACTGGGCTTAATGACTATATATCCAGTCTCACAGTCCCGCCCACTGACATTCCCACTGGTCATAGTAACCAGATTATTTTTCGGAAGTTCTTTATTCAAATCGCATATTAGTTTTCTTAGTTCAGGTAAAAGCATTGTTTTAAGTTGCCTTTCGGTTATATGTATACGAGTATGAGTTATCCACACTGCATGATAACCCACACTTTATTAAAGTCATGCTTCTTGAGGTCGTTTTTGGTGATCCAGAAATATATCACGCCCATATCACCCCACATCATATCATCATAACTACCAACCTGCAGTAATAACTGCCAGTTTGTTGCTCCCTTTATAAGTGATTTGGTGCGAGGGTCATTGTAGCCTTCAGGACCACCACAATAGACGCCATTGGAAGCCAACTGGCATTCCTCATACATATCGTTTTGCACTTCATCTGGATGACCCAAAAGATGACTGCCATAATTATCAGAACCTTTGAGACGGTTGTCTTGCAGTATCCAGATTATGTTTGTTAGCTGGGGCTTTATAGACAAGTCTTTCACAAAGGGAGTATATTCTGATGGAAACGTATCTTTACTTGCGAATGTGAGTGCTAGTGGCTTGAATTGATATTCAGCTGCAAGTGTTACCGGAGGCTTCAGAGTAACGAGGCTTGTTCCAGTAGCATCATATATCACTTTCCACTTTCCTTTATCTGCTATCTCGAATCCACCAGGTTGCTCTTCAGCATCATAAAAGAAATAGAGCATTCCAGTTTTTGGGAGTAGAGAATCTTTGTCATACTTTGCAATATCCGCCAAACGGAACTGGGCGATAAATGACAGCGGTTTACCCTGGTAATCAGGCCATTTCATGCCTCTAGGTAAATCAGGTACTCCCCCGATCTTGGATTCATCGGTTTTGAGCTTGGATTTATCAGTTGGCGTAATACTTATCTCAATAGCATTGCGAAAAAGTGCAGATATAGTTTTGCTTTCCTTGGACAAACCACTATCTGCAACCGCTTTCATAAACTCTTGCTTATTAGTTATACGATCAGGTAGTTTTTCAAACTGTGCAGCAGATTTTTTCAACATCGGAAAATTGAATTTAGGTTGCACCACCTGCGTAGATGGCTTTGAGCAACCGGTTACAAGAAATAACAAGGCAGGAATTATTAATATTGAGAATCGCGTGCGGCATGTCATCTATGAATTATCCTTTGTTCTGTTGTTGGAGCTTCAGAGCTTCTTCCAGTGCTTCCTTGATCTCTGTATCACCAGGCTCAAGCGCCAGGGCTGATTTATACTGCTCTACTGATTCATCATAACGTTTTAGATAACATAGAGCTTCGCCCAGGCAAAAGAATATGTCAGTGTTTTCAGATTTAATGGCTAATCCTTTGTTAAGAATGTCGATAGCTTTTTCATATTCTCCAAGTTGAATGTAAACATCCCCAAGCCATGGATATACATCCGGACAGTCAGGTTGTAATTGAATAGCCTGAGAGTATTCAACCGCAGCATCCACATATCTCTTAGCATCTTTATACATATTCCCCAGATTGCTATGAGGCTCAGGACTTTCAGGATCAAGCCGGATAGCTTCTTTATATGCTGCTTCAGCTTCATCCAGCATCCCACAATCCTTATAGGCTATTCCCATACTGTTCCAATTAGCATCATCGCTCGGATCAATCTCGATTGCTTTCTGGTAAGCAGATATTGCTTCCTCATACAACTCCGCATCATGGAGAGCTCTTGCAAGCCAATATTGGTTATCCAAATCGCTTGGGTCCAGTTCGACTGCACGTTTGTACTCTGAAATCGCTTCCTCCAGGCGTCCTTGTTTCTTGTAGACTATTCCAAGACTATAATGCACATCGGGTTCATTCGGATTGATTAGGATTGCTTTTTGGTAGGCTTCGACAGCCTCTTGAATACGTTCCATTCTGTTATAGACTTTGCCTAGATTGTAATATGGTTCAGGTGTACCTGAATCAAGTCTGATTGCTTCGAGATAAGCTGCTTCAGCTTCTTCATATTTTTTACAGGATTTTAATGCAATACCAAGATCATTCCAAAGAGGCTCGTTGTCCGGCTTAATAGTTAGTGCTTCTTTGTAAACCAAGACAGCTTCCTCATGACGTTGCAATTCATCCAAGACCTCCCCGAGACCATGATAAAAATCATGATCACTGGGATCGATTTCTATTGCACGTTTGTATTCAATAACTGCTTCTTCCAGTTTTCCTATATCAAACAGCGCATGAGCCAGATTGTAGTGGTATTCTGGGATTTCAGGATTCAGGCGAATTGCTTCCGAGTGTTCCGCAATTGAGTCTTCATAACGGTTCATCTCACCAAATATTATCCCCAAACTATCGTGAAAATCCGGTTCGTCAGGATTCCTGCATAATCCATTATGTATAACAATATTAGCTTCTTCTAGTTTGCCCAGTTTCGTATAGACTTCAGCTAAACTGGTATATGAATCTGAATCCTCCGGTTCAAGCTCGATAGCTTGTATTAACTCAGTAATAGCATTTTTATATTGTTCAAAGTGCTCATAATTCCTGCCCACATTGTAATGAGCTTTTTGGTTGCCCGGATCAAGTTCGATTGCTTTCAGATAGTATTCTCTTGCCTCATCAAGAAACTCATCCTGTTCAATAGTAACTGCCAAGTTGTTCCAGAGTGCACTGTCATTCGGCTGTAATTTTATTGCCTTTCGATAGGCAGAAACCGCTTCCTCATACTGCTCAAGTTCATAAAGAGCATCACCCAATCCTCCATACGACCGTGCACTCTCAGATCCCAATGAAATGGCTATACGAAAAATCTCTTCCGACTTCTCATACTCCTCATTCAGATAATAAGCCCGACCGAGTTTATTCAGTACGTCGATATCATCAGGATTTAGGGCCAACTGCGTTTCAAGAGTTGTGATTATTTCGCAAAGCTGATCTGTTTCATCATCTAGATCATCAAGGTCGAGATAACTGTAGTAATGATTGCCAGAAGCCATGTTTGTCGATTCCATTATGATTCTTCGCTTTCGTCGTCATTGTCGTTACCATTTTCAAAATGATAATGATCCTGACGGGCATCTGTGAATCTGCCAATAAACTCTGGGGTAGACTCGTGTGGTTTCTTGGGATGCCACCTGCCCTCTTGAATCAGCCAGTCATATACTGATATTCCCAGCGGATACTCTGTCAATGTACCAGAGAGTTTATATTTCTTAATATATTCAATGGCGGTATCTTTGTTACGAAAAATGCCACTGGGGAAGTGGGAGTTATTTCCATCAAATACCCATACAGTTTCCATTTAATGCTCTCCATGAAACTGTTCGTCCTGATGGTATAAATATTTTTGAATATGTACCATCAAGACGAACAGGTGAGTAATCGGTTCAAAATGAACCGATTGCTATGCAACTCAACAACTACCACTGCATAACAATCTTAATAACTTTACTCTCACGGTTATGCATTGCATCGTAGCCGGTCTGGAAGTCTTCTGCTTTGATTCTGTGGGTGATCAGGTTCTGCAGGGGGATATCGTTGTGGACTGCCAGGTTGGTTGCTACGTCCCATGCACCGGCGCTGGCGTTGCTGCCTATCAGGGTGATCTCCTGCCAGAGCATGCTGTTCCAGCGGAAATTGGCATGGGCATGTGCATAATCTCCCAGAATAAGCACTTTACCCTCTTTTTCAACCAGTCCAAAAGTCGCTTCCACAGCATTCTGTGAACCTGAGCATTCGATAACAGTAGGGAACTTGCCACCCGCAGCAGCGACTATTTCCTCAGCCAGTTCGCCCACAAGTTCGTGGTAGTTAATAGTCTGCACAGCACCCATCCCCGCAGCAACATCCAGCCTCTCGGGCCTACCGCCAACCAGAGTCACATCTATACCCCGGCGGGTAAGCAGCGCACATGTCAGCAGACCGATAGATCCATCCCCAATAACCAGCGCAGGCCCGTCCACGGGATGACCCAGTCTGTGCTGGGCCCGGACAGAAACCGCCAACGGCTCAATAAGCGCAGCCACATCCATAGGGTAACCATCAGGTAGCACATGGACATTACCTGCCTCATTCAGCAGATATTCACCATATCCACCCGGATGCTCAAACCCAACCTCCAGGCCATCTGCAAGCACATTCTCAGCTACGCATTTCCTGCCGATGAGAGCTTCATCTACTCCTTCACCAACTGCATCCACAACTCCCGACCACTCGTGCCCGGGAGTCGATGGGAAAGGAGTCCTCTCCCATCCAGCTACCATCTCAAGATCGGTTGCACATATCCCACAAGCTGATACGTGAATCCTGACCTGTCCAGGACCTGGAACAGGGGTAGGGAGCTCCAGCAACTCCAGCTTGTTGGGCCCTGTATTTACTATTGCCCTCATGGATTTATCACCACCTTATTCCTGTTCGGCGATGCCATTACCTCGACTGCTTCGTGAATGCTGGAAAGAGGGAACCGGTGGGAGATAATCTTCTCGGTATCTACAAGTCCGGTCTCCATAAGCCTTATTGCTCTGGACATAGCCAGCGGATTAGTCCCGAAACTGGCATCCATTCTACCTTCCATGAAATGTGTCAGACCGCCATCCAGCTCGAATGTCTCATGTGTAGTAATTCCGAATAGATTCCACTTGGTCCCACGGCGTCTGAGGTCAACCATCAGCTTGACTGCTTGAATAGGTCCCGCAGCCTCGATAATAAGATCAGGCCCAGCCGGAATTATGTCATATATCTTCGCTTTAGCATCTTCTGTGGATGGATTTACTACATGTGTAGCGCCAAGCTCCATTGCATTTCGAAGAGCATAGTCGCTTGAATCCACTGCTATCAATCTGCCTGCACCTGCCGCCTTGGCAACCATCATACACAAGAGCCCGATGCTCCCAACTCCGATTACAACCACATCCTCACCAATCTGGATCTGGCTGTACTGGACAACACCTTTCCAGGAACCGGATAAAGGTTCAGTTATAGAAGCTGCATCAAAGGATATCTGCTTGGGCTTAATAAACAGGCTGGTATCTTTAGTCAACATATATTCAGCAAAAGCCCCGGGCCACACATCCACCGGTCCATCTCCACCAGTCGTAAATGCATGCTCGCAGTAGTGGGGGTTACCCGTTCGGCAGTTGCTGCAGAACCCGCAGAATCCTGAAGGCATGATAATTACTTCATCCCCAACCTTAAAATGAGTAACTCCAGGCCCGACTTCAGATACAATCCCGCTGGGTTCGTGCCCTGCAATAAATGGGAACTCCACATTCCGCCGGATGCCTTTTATAGCCTTAAAGTCCGTAGCGCAGAACCCGCAGGACTTAATCCGCACCACAACATCACCAAAGTTCTTAGCTTGAGGAACAGCAACATCCTCAAGTCTCAAATCATTAAAATCATGCAAAACAGCAGCTAACATATCGTTATCATCCTCCGTTTGATTTATATGTCACGTCATGCTGAACTTGTTTCAGCATCAGATTGGATCCCGGATCAAGTCCGGGATGACGTGGTTTACAGTTATATAATCATCATAAAATCGCAATAGCCCTGACAAGGCTGGCTTCGCCTTCTTCTATTCTCAGTGGCAGACCGATAAACACAAACCGGCGTCCGACCACTTTGTCCAGGTTAATCAGGCTTTCGTATATCGGCACATTGGCGCCAAGTGTCTTCTTGTGCGCTGGGAACCCATTTTCCTCCGCACTGCAATTATCTGCTGCAGGAGAATCAAATCCAATCGCTTTGACTCCCATTCCCAGCAGCAAATCAATAGCCTCAGAGGAAAATCCCGGCCAGCCATTCTCGTAGAACCGATCAGTGTTGATCCGGGTTCCCCAGCCAGTGTGAAACAACACAATATCGCCTTTACGAATGTCCTGCCCTTCAAAGTCAGCCGGGACAATATCCTCTCCCAACTTCTTAGGTGCATCAACTGCAACTGCTGGCCCAAAGAAAGAAGAAATCGGCATCTGGCAGACGTCCATTCCCTCCTCAATGAAATGCAACGGAGCATCCACATGAGTTCCCGCGTGCAATCCAGTTTCAATCACAGAGACATTGGCAACAGAGTCGGGCATTTGTATATGCCAGCTCTTCTTGAACTGAGGGTCAGTAGGGTAGCAGAATGTATTCACCCCCAGAACAGAGCTCAGATCAACAACCTCAAAGTCACCGGAGAACAGATTTATCATAAGACACTCCCGATCAACACTACTCTAGTAACAGTTCAGTGTTGATGTGTAATTAGATAAATTTCCGTTCGTCCTGAGTAGCGCGAAGCGCGTATCGAAGGATAGACGGAAATTTGCTCACGAATACTGAACTATTACCTACTCTACTACTTTAAAAAGCTTCCCGCCGCCGGGAATCAAATCGACATCAATACTACTGCCATCCTGAACTTTCTTGATATCGACCCATTTGTGCTTATCAACAGAGAACTCCATCAATTTACCGCTACCAAGTTTCAATGTAAGCTTTGCTGTGGAGTTTGCAGTGTAATCCCGGTTCATTACCATAAATGTATTTTCAACGCCATGCTGCTCAAACATACCAATTACAAACTTACCACCGGTAGCTTTTACAGGAGACCCATTGGAGACATCCAGGGTAGCAATAGGGAGTGGTGCTGTGTTATAGACTGTCGTCGATGTCAGTTTCATCAATTCCGGACCTAGAGCTTTTATATCCTGGTTAATACGCGCAACCTGGTCTGCAATAGGCATCCGGTTGCCGTCCTGGTATAGTCCACCATACGATTTGGGACCCCAATACAGGAACCAGCTTATGCCCTTCGCTCCATATGCCATAGTTGAATAAGCCAGCCAACGGAGTTCGTTTTCGGTAGGAAGCCTCCACGGTGGATCAATAGTACAGGCCTGAACTATATTCATGAATGGCAGTTTGGCCTTTATCGAAGCTCTTCTGACCAACTCGAGATTCATGAAATATCCCGCACCATCAATCGGACCGTTTGCATCCTTAAAGAACAGGTAATGGTCATAGCTGATGATTTCAGGTTTTATCTGCTCAATAAACAACCTCAGATACTCGTTGTAACAAATAATCGCCTGTCTGCTAGTATCAGCTCCCTCATAATTCTTTGGAAGTTCTATGGGTTTTACAGGTTCTCCTTCTGAAAACACACCCAGAGACTGCTGGTCTGCATAAGTCGGATAGAGATTAATATAAGCGTAATGATTCGGATCCCGCTCTTTTAGATATTTTACCAGCCTGGCGAGGTCAGGAAATGCAGCAGCCGAAGGCTCATCCCGCAGATAATACCCTTCAAGTGCCGGATAATTCTTGACTTTATCGATCACAGCATCAATTTTTGCTTTTTCATCAGGATCATCCAACGTGTCCGGTTTAAACAGGACATCATGAAACAGAGACTTGATACCATTCTTCTGTGCAAGATCGAGGAGTGTAATCGTGTCATCCCCGGAAACAAACAGCGCGTTCGTGAGGTTATAACCGTCACGAGCCAGTATCTGAGTATTCTCATCAGTTGCAGGAGGAGAACACCACATAGTGACAATAAAATCCTTCTGCTTCCAACCCTTCGCCTCAACTATACTGCAGCACAAGAAAATAGCGAGTAATAGTAGTAAACATGGATACACATATTTCATAGTGTCACCCTCATCTTGCATTTAATCAAAACATATCGGTGTCATTGTATAACAATACAACCTAATGTGAAATCCGTTCGTGCTGAGGGTGTAAATGCCTTAAGCATTTACACTGCTAGTCGAAACACGGACGGATTTCACATTTGCTTTGCAGATTGTAGTTACTACAGAAACGCAATTTTTACCTACTCAACAACCTTAAATAATTCCCCACCGCCAGGCACAAGTTCGACATCCACAATACTGCCATCCTGCACATACTGTACTTCCACCCACTTGCGTTTCTCAATAGAGAACTCCATGAGTTTTCCATTACCCAGAGTCAGGGTCACTTTGGCAAATCCAGTAGCTTTGTAATCCCTGTTCATCACCATGAATGTGTTTTCCACCTTGTCATGCTTGAACATCCCTACAACGAATTTCCCACCGGTCACTTTTACAGGGCAGCCATCTGCTATACTCTGAGTTCCGGTCGGCAGCGGCTCAGTGTGATAGACCTGGGTAGATTCCAGTTTCATAAGCTCAGGTCCTAGGGCCTTAATGTCCTGATTTACCCGCGCTACCTGGTCTGCGATAGGCATTCTCTTGCCGTCTTGATAACATCCACCGTAAGATGCAGGACCCCAATAAAGGAACCAGCTTATTCCACGTCCACCGTATGCCATAGTAGTATAAGCCAGCCATCGCAGTTCGTTCTCATTTGGAAGTCTCCATGAAGGCTCGATAGTGCAGGCTTGAACAATATTCACAAATGGGACATGCGCTTTCTCTGCCGCAGCCCGTATCAAAGCCAGGTTCAGGAAATAAGTCTCGCCGTCACGACCATTTTTCAGGAAATGGTAATGGTCATAACTGATCAATTCCGGTTTGACTTGATCAACAAACTCTTTCAGATGCTGGTTATAGAAAACGATAGTCTGCTTATTCGTTCCGGCACCTGCAAAGTTATCAGGAATGCCAACAGGCCCCTTAGGTTCTTCTGTCAGAAATACAGCTAACTGCTGCTGATTTGCATAACTGGGGTAAAGGTTGATATATGCCAGGTGCTCCGGATCCTTTTCCCTTAGATACTTCGTCAGCTTTGCCCATGCAGGGAACGTTGTAGCCTGAGGTTCGTCAGTCAGGTGATACCCTTCTAGAGCCGGGTGGTGTTTAATGGCTTCTATCAATTTATCAAGCTCAGCCTTCTTTGCAGGATCATCAAGACTGCCAGGCTGAATCAGCGGATGATAGAACAGTGACTTGATGCCATTTTTCTGAGCAACGTCAAGCAGTTTTGCAGATTCATTCGCCGGGACAGCAGAATCCCCTGCAAATGAGACGTTGGTCAGATTATAGCCATCGCGTACAAGTATTTGAAGGTTCTCGTCAGTGGCAGGTGGAGCGCACCACATTGTGACGATAAACTCCTTCTGTTTCCACTCTTTGGCCTCAGCCAAACTGCAGCACACAAGTATGGTGCATAGAACCAATAGTAATAGATGCATGGTTTTCATTGTTACTCCTTATATGAAAAAATACATATAGACACTCGACTCTGAGTTGTCCGATTATACCAGAAAACAAAGGCTTTGGGCAGTGATAACAGACCTTCAATTCGTAAATGTGAAGGTATATTTGTGGTCATCTATAAGTTTATACTGACTACAGCAAGAGCTGAATTGCATACATTTACCCTAATCAATACTAAGTGAGTAAAAATGAAACACCAATATGTCCACGTACCCGGCAGATCTCTCAATATATCAATTGCAGCCATAATTCTTTGCGTTGTATGTTCTTCAGGAGCATTTTCCAAAGCATCGAACAGCAAAACCGTCGAGTCCAACCTCACAAGCGTTAAATCATTCGGAGCCAAAGGTGATGGTGTAACTGACGATACATCCGCAATTCAATCGGCAATAAACAAGCGCACGCATGTGTTTTTCCCGAAAGGAACCTATCTAGTCAAGATAAACAGCCTATCCCTGAAAGATAACACATATCTATATGGTGAAGGCAAACTGAGCAAAATCTTCACAAACAGCCCGCTGGATGCATCAAAAGACAAAGATAAGAAACAGTTGTCAATTATCAAAGCTGTCAGTAAATCCAATATTACAGTTGAATCCCTCTGCTTCGAATCTCCAAACTCAACCCAGGGAGCGCTGCTGTTTGCTTCATGCTCAGACGTTGCAGTAACCAAATGCTATGCAAGAAATTGTCAGCTCATATATATAGGCTCTTCAGCAGTTCCTACTGCGTATATCGACAGTATAAACGCATTTTTCGACATCTACGAACGTGTGACCAAACCTGAGCATTACTCCCGCAATATTTCTATCGAAAGCAACCAATGCGAAGGAGATGGTGTCAAAGGACGTGGAGGTTATTCTATGTCCGCGATATTTATAAGTTATGCTAACAATGTACGGGTTGCGAATAACAACATAACTAAATATATTCACGGAATCACATGGTGGGGTGGCAATGCCAACACACTCGGAGGATCACCCAACGGTGAAATAGCAAACGAACGCAAATGCAAAGGCCTCTCTATAACAGGTAATACAATCTATTCAATGGAAATGGGTGCAATATGGGGTTCCATGGGTGAGCGCATTGCTGTAACCGGTAACAGCGTGGTTGACTGTGGTGATGTCGGCATAGATTTTGAAGGGAGCGTAGCCTCCACTGCAACCGGTAATACAGTTCAAAACTGCACCAGCGCTTGCCTCTGCACCTGCTTCAATAATAAGGGTATCGTTTTCTCCGGTAACTCTTGCTCGCAAAATACCGATGGATCATATATTGTCTACATCCAGAACTCCTGCAAGTCAGATCAGAACGAAAGTGTAAGTCTCACCGGCAATTCCTTTATTGCAAACAAAGGAATCTCCATCGTAGTATCCCAGGGAGTGCAAAATCTGCTTTTTGAGAACAACATTCTGCGCAATGTTTACATAAGCACATCTGATCCTAATATAAAGCACTTCACCCAAACAATCTCCAACAATCAACTGTATTTCGACACCGTATCGGCAGCCCCATTCAATGCCATCGGAGTAGGCCCTGTCGATAATGGTGGAAGTGTTGATGTTGATGGAAACACTGTATATACCAAGCTTCCACAGCCGGATGGTTCAGCCGGCGTTTCTGCAACAGCTTCCACCTCAATTGCAGAAAAATACAGAATCTCAAATAACATCATCACCGGTTGGGGAAACCGAAATATATCAGTTCAGTCCGATACCATTCCAACTAAAGGTGGATCAAAACATCTGTTCACTATTACTGGCAATCTGACGAATTCCATTTTCGTGAATCAAAAAGCCGCCAACTCAGCAAATATTCATTCATCTGAAAACATCAATTCCGATGGAGTCCTGGTTGAACCTGCAAAGTGAAAGTAATACAGGGAGGATAGACCTACCGCCCTGTTGAATCAACCTGTAAATGCAGAAATTGACTATATATTATTGCAAATATTCATATTGAAAAGGTGTAAATATTGGACAAAAAACCGCCCTCATCCGCAGACAACAATTCAAACAGCCAACATATCGATATACCATATGGTATCGGTGACTGGCCTGAGGAACTTGGTAATCACCGCGCAGTTATCAGGGTAAAAGAGTATGCTGATGCTGCACAAATCTACATTCCCTGGCGCAGGCACGATACTGGTGTTGAAAACATAAATCTCATTATCATTGAGGCAGCAACTGGAACATCGATAACTAATATTCATCGTGTACAGGTTAACAGAGAGTTTGCTGATCTTGTTTTCGGTCCTGTAAGTCCTGGTGAATATTATTTATACTATCTGCCATACAAACCGGACAGAACTCCGTTTCCGGTTATTGTATATGATGAGCCATCAGATACTGCTGATCCGCAGTGGCTCTCCCACTCCTCACTTAAAGCCCTTCATTCAGCCGAACTGATAGTATTGCAGGCAAGGGATGAGTTTGACAGTTTCTTTCCAATGGAAGTTATTGCTACTCAAAATGAAATGCAAGATCTGTTAGCTGAACATCCGGATGCTTCGTATCTATTGTTTCCTGAAGACCGCAGATTCCCCATTCGAATGCAGCATGATCTGCCATTGCGATGGATCAGATTTGGACCAAACACATACTTTGAAGGCCAGGCTCAACCCGGGGAATACTATCCGTTTCAAATTGGTATCTATGCATGCAGTGCCGAATTGAAAAACTTGAGTGTCGAGTTTAGTGATCTAAAGAATGCAGCTGGTAGCATCATAAATGCATCTGACATAACGTGTTTTAATCTCGGAGGTAATGACTGGCTCGGAAGACCTTTCACTAATGTAGTGGATGTAGCGCAAAGCGATGTGCAGACGCTCTGGTTTGGCATGCAGTTCCCTAAAGATGCTTACGGCACATACAAGGGTAGTATTCTAATAAAGCCGGCAGGTTATCTTGCTTCTGAAGCGTCAGTAGAGATCGAAGTCTCCGGCGGTGTGCTTGAAGACTGCGGAGACAGCGATCTGTGGAGATTATCCCGCCTGCGCTGGCTCAACTCAGATATTGCCATTGATGACGATCTGGTAGAACCATATACACCTCTGGAAGTTATTGAAAACACCGTCAGGTGCCTGGGAAGAGAAGTTGATTTTGGTGCTTCAGGCTTACCTGATAATATCCGGACATTTAACCCTGATGGCAAATCTCAGGAAATCCTCGCCAGACCATTATCCTTTGTGGTAGATACTGACGCCGGATTGCTCAGCTTGACTCCAACTTCCAAACGGACAATCAAGAATACCGCTGGCATGCTGGTTCAGGAAACAACATCCGCATGCGGACAGTTTACTTTAATATGTTTGAGCAAAATGGAAGCCGACGGATACATCAATTTCCGGATCACTCTCAAATCTGCAGAAGCAGCAAACGTAAAGGATGTTCGCCTTGAAGTCACATTCCGCCGCGAAGTAGCTACGTATATGGTAGGAATGGGCAAAGAGGGTGGATACCGACCGACATCCTGGGACTGGAAATGGGATGTAGCTACCAGGAACCAGGACAGCCTCTGGATTGGTGATGTAAACGCTGGGCTTCAATGTAAACTAAAAGGGCCTGACTATGCATGGCCTCTGGTAAACATCCAGTATCGCAACCGTACTCTGAATACCCCCGAAACCTGGAATAATTCCGGCAAAGGAGGTTGCAATGTCATTGAGGATAGTGAAGATACAGTCATAGTGCGTGCATACAGCGGAGATCGGGATTTAAGCGCAGGTGAAGAGCTCCGTTTCGATTTCGGACTCCTGGTAACTCCCGTTAAGCCAATCGATTACAAATCTCACTGGAAAAACCGTTATTATCACAAAAATGGGGATCCCGTTCTTGAAGATGCAATAGAAGGCGGAGCTTCAATAATCAACATCCACCAGGGTTGTGAACTCAATCCATACATCAACTATCCATTCCTCGAATCCGACAGGATGAAAGAGTTTATAGGCAAAGCTCACGCGTCCGATATGAAAGTTAAAATATACTACACCCTCCGTGAGATCAGTTCTCACATGGCGGAGCTCTGGGCCATGCGGAGTCTCGGGCACGAAGTACTGGCAGCAGGAAAGGGTGGGGGCGGTGCTTCACTTATTGAGCATCTTGTAGACGATTACGCACCCTGCTGGCATTCGTATCTACCAAATGGAGAGGTCGATGCTTCCATTGGAACCAGCAGTCTCTCCCGTTGGCACAACTACTACCTTGAGAGCCTCGCATGGCTGTGCAAAAACCTTCAAATCGATGGTCTCTATCTGGATGACATCGGATACGACCGCGAGATAATGAAACGTGTCCGCAAGACCCTGCAGCGCGAAAGACCCGGCAGTATTATTGATTTGCACTCATGGAACCATTTCAACGACTGGGCCTGCTGGGCACACTGCATCAACCTGTACCTGGAACACCTGCCATACATAGACAGCATCTGGTTCGGAGAAGCCTTCGAATACAATCATAAATCCCCCGACTACTGGATGGTAGAGATCTCCGGTATCCCGTTCGGACATTTGGGAGAGATGCTGGAGGGCGGTGGTAATCCATGGAGGGGTATGATCTATGGCATGTCCAACCGGCTCTCATGGGGAGGAAATCCGTCTGCTTTATGGCAGCTGTGGGACACTTTCGGCATTCAAGACTCCGAGATGCTGGGCTATTGGAACCCTAAATGTCCAGTTAAGACCGATAACCCCAATGTCCTTGTTACTGCCTTCGTCAAAAATAACAAAACACTACTTGCAGTAGCGAGTTGGTCAGAAACTCCGGTCGACATTCAATTGATAATTGACTGGAAATCCATTGGACTAGATCCAAAAACTGCAACACTGACGCAACCCGCAATAGAGAATCTGCAAAATGAATCAGTCTATTCTCTTGATTCTAAATTACATATTGAGCCAATACAAGGCTGTCTGCTGATTTTGCAGTAGGAGATTATCATGGAACTAGCTGAAGATCGAAAACGCGTCTCTGAAGCAGATTTAAATAGCCTGCATCCTGTCGCAAATCCAAATGAGGGTCATCCCATAGGTAATGGCTGCATGGGCACACTCGTCTGGACAACACCCGATTCTCTTCACTTTCAAATCAATCGTGTGGACGTCTTTGCAGTTAACCGTAATGCCGAAGGAACCCCGCATCCCGGAGTCACCGATTACGGCGGAGCCTGTGCGCAGATTAGTATTGAGGTTGGCAGTGATATATTCATTGACCAACCCGGTTTCCAACAGCATCTCAGTTTATATGATGCCCGCTGCACTATAAATGGCGGAGGTATAAGTGCTGCCTGCTGGATATCAGCTAATGACGATCTAATGGTTGTAGAACTTACCGACACTCGTGAAAATCCGAAAACAATTGATGTGAAGTTCTCAATGTGGCGTGAACCAATCGTCCAGCAAGGCAGACACACAGCCGCTTACCACTTTACTGAGACTTCACAGGGAGTTGCAGTTGTCCAGACATACAGAGAGCACGATCATTTCGACTCGTCCGCAGTAGTTATCAGTTCATCAGGTGCAGAATCAAACCTAGAAAATGAACACACTAGTATACTGCATCTGCCAGCCAAATCCGGCAAACATGTGATCTTGATTTCAAGCGCAGCATCAATGGATGAAAAATCCGATTTACTCAAAGAAGCTGAAGAAATCATCAGTGCGACATCAAATAGTCCACTAGCTGATATCGAATCCGCACACCAGAACTGGTGGCACGAGTTCTGGTCACGCACTTATATCTCTGCGTACAGTCCCGATGGCATAACGCAGCAGACAGCCAATTACCGCACCCTCTTCCTCTACCACATGGCATCGGCATCGCGTGGAAAGTATCCTCCAAAGTGGAATGGATCGATCTTTCTGGCAGATGGAGACGTCCGGGCGTGGGGTTCTCAATATTGGGTCTGGACAACCGAAATTCTCTACTGGCCTCTGCTTGCTGCCGATGCAACCGATCTAAGCAAGCCATATTTCGATATGTATCAACGCCAGCTGCCGCTAATGGAAACCGCTGCAAGACAGCGCTGGAATGCAAAAGGAATATATGCCCCGGAGACAGTAGCATTCGATGGTCCTGCAGAGCTTCCTGAAGACTTGGTTGACGAATATCGGAAAGTTTTTACCAGTGAAGAAACCGATTCCTTCGTATCAGATAGACTAGCATCATATTGCCAGTACGACTACCACCTTTCGACTCTACTCTATCCGAACTCAAGACAGCACAATGGCTATTCCTGGATCAGCCACGTAACATCCTCTGCAGCTGAAATCGCAGTCCACGCCTGGTGGCACTATCGCTGCACCGGAGATCAATCCTGGCTTCAAACCCACGCTTACCCGTTGTTGAAAGGGACAGCTGAGTTCTACAGAACATATTGCAAAAAAGCTGCAGACGGATTCTGGCACATCAGCGGTACCAACGCGCATGAGGACTTCTGGGGTGTTAAGGACAGCATAATGGACATCGCTGCAATGCGCGGGACCATTCCCCTGGCAATTCATGCGGCGCAGTTATTGGGAGTAGACAAAGAACTCGCCGAAAGTTGGAAAGTATTCCTGGATGAACTCACTCCATATCCAATGGGTTCAGATCCAAGGGCTAAAGCCTTAACTGGTGGTGAGCCTTATTTACCGGCGCGTGGATTTAACAGCTCAATTGCAGATGATGCCTGGGCAGCTGGTTTCCTGGGAACAGTAGATGGTTCCTACAACTCCGAAGATGTCCAGCTCACACCAATATTCCCGTTTGAAGACTGGACAATGGAAACTCGAGATAGCCATATGGATGCTATTGCCATGCACACACTCGATGCAGTCCCGCGCCATCGCAGCGTTTTGGATGGCGCAACCTTAAACACAGCTATCCGCTCACCAATCGCCGCAGTCAGAGCTGGTCGTAAAAACGATGTCTCATGTATTCTAAAAGCCTACACTGACGCTTTCTCCCCGTTGTCCAATGGTTTCAGTTTGTTTGAAGGGGTTCAGGCGGCTTCAATCGAACACCTGGGACTGCTGACAATGATTTTGCAGGAATCCCTGCTGCAGAGTGTCGCCCCTCATCCTGGAGAACCGGAGATAATCAGTGTCTTCCCTTCCTGGCCGTTGGAATGGGACACCGAGTTCAAATTACTAGCCCGCGGAGGCTTCGAAGTAATATCGGCCTGCTCATCCGGCAATATACAATACATAAAAATCTACTCCCGCAGAGGAGAACAGTGCAGACTAAGAAACTGTTGGGGCAGGGAATGTGTTATTGAAGACTGCGATGGTGTGACATATAAGACTGATAGTGATATCCTAACGTTCAATACAATGATTGGTAAAACATATAGGATTACAAGCTAACGCATACTGCAGTTCTCTTTCCCAAAAAAACTGCGTAAATCTACGAAATCAAGAGTATTCGAAACCTGAAGTTAATTCTAATTTCGAATACTCCTGCGGAAAATTATTTTTGATGCGTTACCCTATGTCGGTATAATAGAGGAGAACATACAAAATGAAAACTATCCTGATGATCTTACCTCTTATTTTTATAATCTGTGCTTCAGTTGCAGCTTCCACAAAACCATCAATCCAAAGCACGGAATTTCAGATCAGCTTCTGGTGTGGGGTTCCTGACTACGCAAATACACAGGAATCTTACCAGACAATCAAAGACCTTGGTTTCACATTTGCAGTCCAGGGATTTATCTATGACCTTGCCAAGATAAAACCCACCTATTATGATGATCTGGACAAGATGCTGAAAAATTGCCAGGCTGTCGGTCTGAAAGCAATGGTCTTTGACCCGAGGCTCCATCATCCGTGCAACCTGGTAAACACTAAAAACTGGAAGAAGAACTATGCGGACATCGTCTCCAAATATGTAAAAAATCCAACCGTATATGGATTCGACTTGCACGATGAACCAAATGCAAGCCACTTCCAATCCCTCAAAGAAGCTTCGGATGTCATCCATAAAGTGGACCGGGATACTTTCGCTTATATCAACCTGCTCCCAACCTACGCCACCACCGGACAATTAGGTGCATCCTCATACGAAGAGTATCTGGACCAGTACCTCAAAGTGGTAAAGCCGACTGTTGTTTGTTATGACAACTATTCACTGATGCTTGATGGTTCTACCAGGCCTGACTACTATGAGAATCTCGAACTTGTCCGTAAATATGCTCTCAAATATGATGTAATTCCATGGAACGGTATTCTCTCCTGGAGTCACAACAATGCTTATGCAGAGCCAACTGATGCCCAGATGCGTTGGCAGGTCTACACTTCTCTTGCCTCCGGAATGAAAGGAATAATGTATTTCATCTACTGGGCGCCGAAAGAGTGGGAGAAAGACAACCCTCACAGAGCAATAGTTGACTACGATGGCAAACCTACGCGCCTTGGTTTGGGTGTAAAACAACTCAACACCGAAATGAGTGTCCTCGGTAAAACTCTCATGCAACTAACTTCAACTGATGTCTATTTTACAGGCAATATCCCAGCCGGATGCAAAAAACTTGGCATGACCAACATCATCCAGCTTCCATCTGACAAAAACCTGATGATCGGATTCTTTAAAGACAAGACTGGCGCTCAATATGCAATGATAGTAAACACAGACACCGTCAACCCGGTAGATTTCAACGCAAACTTCAAATTGCCATACTGCGCCTGGGATCCCAACTACAAACCAGCCGTAACCGGCCTAACTGAAGTCAGCAAAACCGACAACACCCAAACTCCAGTCACAGTAACCAACAACACCGCCCCAATCCATCTGGACCCCGGCGACGGCAAACTTTTTAAACTGGTAACTGGACCATAGCACTGTCATTCTACCAATTGTCACTCAACGATTGTCATTCTGAGGAACGTAGAATCTGTTTTTCGTGCTCTGTTAAAAATTTCCGTTCGTCCTGAGTAGCGCGAAGCGCGTATCGAAGGATAGACGGAAATTTACTCGCAAATATTGAAATGTTACCTGGCGGGCATTATCACACTCCGCTCAGGTGTGATTTGCAATCGCGCCCGAAACAGAATGTCATCATTCGCTGAGTTCACAACGACGATATTCCCAAAATTTCCGTGTATTCCGTGGTTATAAAAAAATTCGCACTATTTCCAATACTTTGTGGTATAATCAATAAAGCACTTTGGACAACAAAGTATAATGGAGGGTGTCGATGGATAAGCCAGGGGCAGAGAATGATATCAAGCTTATAAAGGACATTATGGAGCGTTCAGCCAGGTACACGCACTTCACTGGACTTTCAGGAATCCTGTCCGGTCTGGCTGCACTTGCCGGAGTATATGCTACGTGCTGGATATATGTGAAGCTTCCAACAGACAACCAGGCAATCTGGAGCCTTGTAACATGGGTCCTGGTATTTGTGTTTGCTTTAGTAGAGGATTTTGCACTGGCAGCACGCAGAGCAAAGAAAGAGGGCACTACAATCTGGACACCTGCAACTAAGCAGGTCCTGAAAGCCATCGCTCCTGCAGTGTTTATGTCATTCGTAATCTCTATGTCATTCCTGTTCAAAGGCCCACCTGACGCCATACCCGGGATACTTGCCATGGGCTATGGAGTAGCACTCTGTTCAGCAGGTATGTTCTGTTCAAGGGAAGTCTGGATATACGGGATTGTTCAGCTGATCACAGGTACCATCTCATTCTTCTTTCTCCCTACACTGCCATACAGCATGTATACTATGGCGTTATGTTTTGGGATATATCAAATAGCGTTTGGCGTGTGGATAGCTGCGAAGTACAGACGGTGATATGATGGCTTACGAATTAGATGAAATAATCCATCAAAAAGTCAGACTGACCATAATGGCCCACCTGGCAGCCGTTGGAGAAAGCGACTTCCTGACCCTGAAGAAGACGTTCAACCTGACGGACGGCAACCTGTCAACGCATTCCGCAATCCTCGAAGAAAACGGCCTCATAGAGACCGAGAAAACCTTCGTAGGAAAGAAAACCAGAACCGCCTACAAAATCACTCCAAAAGGCAAACAGGCATTTAAAGAATATGTAGCAGAACTGGAATCAGTCCTGAAAGGTGGATAGGGGAATTCAAAAATCGCATCATCATGCGGTCAAAATGCATCAGTATCAGAGCGAAGCGCCGATGCCGATGCACTACCTATATACGAAGTAACAATCAAAAATAAATGCATCGGTATCAGAGCGAAGCGTCGATGCCGATGCACTACTTATATACGAAGTAACAACCAAAAACAAATGCATCGGTATCAGAGCGCAGCGCCGATGCCGATGCACTGCCTATATACGAAGTATCAACCAAAAATTTGAGAAAAGCCCTCCAAGGAGAAAACAAATTGGCAGACAAAATACAACCGCGCAAACCCCGAATGGGATGTCTATACTTTTTCCTGATATTTGTAGTAGTGTCCGTTATTGACGTAAGGCTCTTAACAAATGCCTGCTTCTCTCAACTGGAATACAAGAAAACCGTAAACATCACCAATAAGGTCCCCAACCTTTTCCCCGTTTTCGTAGTCTCATCATCCGGAAAGTCCGGAGACCTTATACCTGCAATAGTCTTCTATGAGAACCTCCAAAAATACTTGAAAGCTCATCCAGACTATTCATACACAGTGCCGACAGATAAAGTCGAACAGCTCAATAAATACCTTAAGAAATACAACTATGATTCCGGTTTTGGTGTAGGAAGATTTTCTGTTACTACAAACAATGGCAAGCAATTATTCAGGGTAGATGGAACCTGGGATGACGACAGAGTGAATATCGGCTGGTATGAAGCCACCCCAAAAACATTCACCCCCAAACGCTACTGCTGGTACTTTGCTCCCGGGTATAGTGTTGTATATCTTGTCCTTATAACCATCGTCAACGTGATTATGTCGCTGCTCTTCTACGGTCTATTACAGATATATTACTACCACCAAAGAAAACGCAACCAGCCACACATCGCTGCCGATACCATTCCCCACAGCAAGTCAGAATCATAAGAAAGACATAGCAAGATGCATCGGTATCAGATCGTAGCGTCGATGCCGATGCATTACCCAAGGAGACAACCTTGATAAAACGACTAACCCTGACATTCATCCTAATCATCCCCGGCATATTAGCTGCCGGAGTCTTCGGTCACTTCGCGCTGCAGGATTGGTCACTCCTCCAGAGGTCATATGCGCACTACAGTGAAGTTGCTGCCTCTCACCCCAGCATGCAAGCCTTGTTCGCAGCTTACGCCCAACAAAACATCCATCGAATTAACCTGTTCGCAGACGGTGTCTGGACCCTGCTCAGCGCAATCATCGCAGCTATCGGAGTGCACGGATTGTGCACAGTGAATACACCGCGCCAGGAGAGAACTGATCATGAATTATAAATTCATAAGAAAACTCAATTGGAACCTCATCGTAAATTGTATAATCCTCGGAATAATCGCATTCATTGTAATCTGGATCTTTCCGGTGTTCCGTGATGCTAAAGAAAAAGCCAGGTTGTGTGGATGCGAATGGAACCTGAAGGATATTCTTTCAGCTACATCCATATATGCGCAGGACTATTAAAGTGGACCCCTTTGTCAATACAATAAAGTGCTGATATTTAAGTTAGGTATTTCTCCTTTGATAGATTGACTGAACATTCTTTCTTTCCCTTGCCCATATGCTATTTTTATGTCCAAG